>Ga0307517_10014394_pt1 | contig 10630 bp, 6 predicted proteins | sample 23_EM_MG_FD_194515 | JGI IMG/M metagenome (GOLD analysis project Ga0307517, IMG submission 194515) | Populus trichocarpa ectomycorrhiza microbial communities from riparian zone in the Pacific Northwest, United States - 23_EM | ecosystem: Host-associated > Plants > Roots > Unclassified | place...
GTATAAAGACATATTTACCCTTATAATTAAAAAAAAGAAAGGATAATGTTAAAGGACATTTTTATCTTTTCATTATGATATATTTGTAATGTTGAATTGCTGCTTGGTAATTTAACAAATATTAAGTTTAATAAAAAAAATTGTCAAATATTGCACGTGTCTTCTTGTGAATGCCCCTCATGTTTTTTTTTTGGCGGTGTGTGAAGGGTTGTCTGGTGACCATATGTTGGCTTATGCGATATCATTTTAGGATCCATTTAGGAGTTTAATAAAAGTTGTTTTTCAAAATGTTTTTCGCTCAAAAAAATATTAAAATAATTTTTTTATTTTTTTAAATTTAATTTTGACATCAGCACATCAAAACATTTCAAAAATACAAAAAAATTAATTTGAAGCAAAAAAAAATCAAAAAAGTTCAAAGTCCTTAATCGTCTAGATAGCCCCTCCATTTTATAATGGCATGTGTGGTCATTAGGTCTTGGATTTTGTGCTTGTGACTTTTTTTTTCTTCTCTCCACTTCAAATTTCACACCTGGCCCTTCAAGATTTTATGGTAACCCTTTAATTGTTTTCTCTTTTAAATTTGATCTTTATTCTTTTAGTTTTTATTTGTTTTGTATGAAATTATTCATTGAATTTGAATTTTTTTTTCAATTTCATCATTTTTTATTTTTTCATGTGTTAGTTTTGGTCTTAATTCTTTTGATTGCTATTTATTTTATTTGTTATAGTTTTAAAAATTGAATTTGTTTTGTCAGATTTAATCCTTATTCTTTTGATTACTATTTTTTAACTTTGATAAAATTTTAAATTTATTTTTTTTCCTATTCAATCTTTCAATATAAAGTTGGTTGTGAATTGAATTTCTTTATTGAGCTCATATCTAAGATTTAACGAATTGCGAGTTTGGATAATTAACCTAGGTTTAAGAGATTCACTTGTTTTTTTAAGCTCGTGATTTTTTAGTTTTATCCTTCATTATTTATTTGATTTTAGATTGGGTTTAGTTATTTTTTTATTTATTTTTTATTTGATTTTTCACTAATTTTAAAAATAATCCTAATCATCTTGTCCTTCAATATTAAGTTGTTTGGTAATTGAACTTCATAGTTTTATTCAATTTATTTTTGCAGAGTTATCCTAGTTTAGCAAAAACGTTTGTCGTTATTAATTTTTTTATTTTCATTATATTTTTTATTTGTGTTATTATACTGATCAAACTTATTAAACTTGATCAAGTTAATAACTCATATCTTAAGGATTTTTTTTAAAAAAACACCTGTATTATCTTAACATCTCTTTTCACACTGAAAAAAAAAAAAGAAGTTGTCCCATGACAATCATTAGTCGAAGTCTAAATGAAATTTCTTCGGGATGAAAATGGGGTTCATAGCAATTTTCCTTGTCCGAGGTGGACTTCTAACATGATTTTTTGTAGGATTATTTTTATTAAATAAAATACATAAATTAAATAAAAAAATAAAATATTTTATATGTATCAAATAAAGTTAATTAACAAAATATTAGAAAAACAACACAAACTATTATTATTGTTGTAGTATAAATATATAAGCCCATGCAATGAAGGATGCCTTCCGTCTCCGTATTTGAATAGATAGAGTATTTTTATCTGTCTTTAGTAGGGGTGAAAAAAAAATAAAAAAATTGATTAAACTAAAAAAAATAACTAAAAAAATCAAACTGTGAAAAAAAATCGATTAAACCAATTAAAATTTTTAAAAAACTGACCGGTTCGGTTTAAATTTTATAAACCTGAAACCAACAAAACCGAACCGAACTCAAACTGGAAAAAAAACCGAGCCAAATCGGTTTGAACCGGTTTTTATCCTAAAAAACCGAACCTAACCGAAACTGATCAGTTTGAACCGGTTTCGGTTTTTCTTTTTAAAAAAATTAGTTTACTTATTTTTTTTTTAATAAAAACCGAACCGAACCGAAAATAATCAACTTTACCTTTAATTTTATAAAAAAATAAAATTCCCCCATACCTGTTTCTATCGTGATATATAGAAATAGATTTGCATAAAAGTGGATACCATTGTAATCCTTATGCCCGCGATGGAAAATAAAACAAAGAAATAGATCGCTTTTTATGCATTATTTTCTTCTTCTTTTCCACTAACTGTCTTACAAGATTTAAAAGTAGCATGATAAACATATTTAGGCTTGGTCTAGTAATTGTATACTTGATATATATATATATATATATACACTGAATCTTATTCAAATTTAATTATTATTATAATAATAATTATTATTATCATGTAACAGGAAGGGTATTCCTATTAAGTAATTTAAACCATTTAGACCTCTTGATGTGAGCGCATGTAGATGTCTTTGATGAGTTTTAAGTTTTTTTTTAATTAAATTTGATTTTTTTAAAAATTTAAGAATTATTTTAATATACTAATATTAAAAATAAATTTTAAAAATAAAAAAATATAAATTATTTTAATAAATTTCAGATTAAAAAACACGAATATCTAACCGCAATTAAACACCGCCTTCCCTGTAACTTTGAAAGATTTTATTGATTGTAGTGCTGTCATGTCACGAAGAACAATATTTAATTTTGTTGTTTGTTGCCAATTTAATTGTTTTTATTTTATTATTTTATTTGGACACTTTGGATTTGTTTAACAAATAGGACACCGGCATCACGTTCTTATGTTGCCACCATGCATGATAAGATTCATGATATTTCTCTAATCTATCCTTAAACTAATTTAATACGTAAATACATGATAAGCTTCAAATTTATCCTTCATGTAAAATATCCGGACCAACCCTCTAAAATCAATATTCAAAGTAATTTGCTTGTGATGGTATATTTAGCTCAATTATAGATATAATAATAAATTGAAAAAGAATACATTGCTATGGAAGGACAAATCGAGTCATTAATTAACTCTCTTTTTTCTCACCTCTTTTGTTATGCATTTATTAGTTGTAATATTTTTTTTTCTTTTAATTGATATCTAAATTAATATGTATTGCCATTTTTAAGAATTATGATACTCAGGTTTTTTTATTATTCAACCTTCAAACCAGGCCCATGTTATTTACGTTTAGGAATATAGATTTATGATTATGTTTTTTTTATTATTATTTTTGATTTATTGGTGATTATTAATCTTTCTTGTTTAATTAGCTCTTTGCTTGTCTGGAGTATGCAATACATATTAATATTGCAAGATTATGATCCCTTCATAGTTTATGATTATGCAAGTTGTTTTGTAGGCCATCCTTGACTTAATATTGCAAGATTTGAGAGTTTTCTTCCCTGTAACTTTGGGTGTATGCTGTGTTGCGTATTTTTGAGAAATAATAAACTATGGCTCCAAGATTTTTCTGCTGGCAGGCTTAGCACAGACCACCAGCAACACCATGGCAGAAAGATGGCACTCCTGCGAGAGCTCTAGGTTGCACAATTCCTCCTTGAATGGCTCCATGAAGCCAGACGCGTAGGACTGATTTTTAAGCTCAAACGATACGTTAGCTATGACTAGGAACTTCAGCGATTCAACCCTTTCACACCGCCCAATGACCTCTCTCGAAGACTTCACCAAAAGGTGCCCAAACAAAGAATTATTACCCCCTAAATCCCCCAGAAAAGAATAAAGTGGAGTTGCTTCAGAAACTAATAAAGCGACGTTGATGAAAAATAAATATAGCAATAAGAACATTTTCTCACACCATGTAAAGGAGAGTACGGGTGATGGAAATTTCCAAGGCCACGGCCGCTTTTTTCTCTCGAAAATTGCCTCCCCCACTAGCCTTTTCCATTGCATAGATATATAGTCTACCTGCCTACTCCCTCGTTTTCTTTGTATTCTAATGACATTACCCTTGCAAAAATCAAGTTGAACAGAGTAAAGAACCAATGTGCATAAATAGTTTTTCCTACAAAAAGGCACCGAAATTGGGGTTTAATAATAATTAAATCAAAATGATTAATTCATAAATCAATGTCTTGTTCCGAATGCCTGTCTGCTCATCAATCCTTGCCTCCACCGCCCCTGTGTGATTATTACTGCAAAGAAACGCATTACCTTCCGCACGTGACATCTCATCAAGATGGCCCCAGCCTCCAAATCAATCAAGACCGCCATCTTGATTCACCTGATTAACATATCAACGGCGCATATCAATCCTAACTCAGTTTGACACTGTGGTTCATGTTTTTGTAAAATTTTATTTTTTTATTTTAAAATTATTTTTTAATATTTTTGTATGATATGTTGATATTAAATATAAATTTTAAAAAATAAAAAAATATTATTATTTTAATATATTTTTAAATAATAAATATTTTAAAAAATAATTTTCAATACACTCCGAGCCCGTACAAACTTGATTAAAGATTAAATTAAAATGATATTGTTTTATTTTTTATAAAAATAATTAAAAAATATTATTTTAAAAAAATCAAATAAATGCAAGCTGTTAAATAATCTATCACATTTGAATTAAACCGCTCTATTTTTCTAAAACAAATCCGATTTAAGCTAAGAATTGTGATCGATTCAGTTCGAAATCGACCTGCCATGCGCAAGGTTTAATAACACCAAGGAAAAACCCATCAAAAGCTAAAAAAATGAGAACACGAACAGACCATGGACTTCCATGATAGATTGCCACATCAACGGTAAGGATAAATCCTAGAAAGCTGTAAGACATGATCCCTGTCCAAACTAAATCCTCACCGTTACCCACATTATCGCCATATCAGCAGTGATAAGACCAAGGGAGCAACTTAACATTGAAACTGCAAAACATGGAAAAAGATGAATGTCCTTTCAAAACATGTGATGACACGTGCCGACCTGCCACAGCAAACCAAAAAAAGGAGCCGAATCTAGATCCGACGACCACATCATATCTCCCCCTCAACGCCGGATGTCCTTTTGATTAAATCAAACGGCTAAAATTCAACTCCATAATTAACCGTTAGATCCCGGTCATATTATAATCCCCTCCTTCTCCCCATTACACCATAAATACCGGTCCAAATCATAACACGCTCTCTCTCTTCCTCTCTAAAAAGTTAGAACCAAGAGCCCTTGCTTTTCAAAGTTTCATTTTCTCTGCTTGTGTTAGCTAACGTGCGCGCTCTGACACTGCTTATCGTGCGCCGTCTGAGATATGTCGCCGGCGGCAAAAATCACAACATTAATAAGAATATCGCGGTACAGGAGGGCCCAGTAAGAAAATCATCAGACGGTGGGGGTTAGTGGGTTGGATTGGATCTCCTCCTAGGGACCCATCCCAACAAGCAAGGAAATGGACGCTCAAAAAGGCAGCCAAACGAAGCTTACAAGAACTCAGTCTTCACTCCGTTCATCTCCCACTATCCGATCATCCATTCACAGCTTAACTTCTGTAGCCGAAGAGGACGTTATCAAAGCCCAGCAGCAACAACAGCAAAAACTAGAAGATGATTTAGAAGAACAGAAAAAAATAAAGCCGAACCGGTGTGGTTCAACCCCAAGAAGAACTGGTTCGACCCGGTTCACTGCAGTTTTCACTATGGTTTCGCTCATTTTTTTCACCTTTTTCTCTCTTTCCTTCTTTTTCTTCTTCTACTTGAGAAGAGAAGAAGTATCCACATCAGAGAATCTTTTATTGGCTTTGATTTTCATTGCCGTAACGCTGTTCTTTGCAAGCAAGAACAAGAACTTAATCAACCAGAATATGATAGTTTTCAAGCAATTATGGGAAGTGAACACAAAAAGATTCAATCTTTGTACTTCAAGAACCAAATCAAAGCAAGTTCAATGGTTTATTGGAGACCCCAATGTTAACAACAACAATAAAGATAAGAAGTTAGAGAAGAGGATTATAAGAGAAGGAGTGGAATTTTATAGCAATGGGGATTTTTATGAAGGAGAGTTTCATAAAGGGAAGTGTAATGGGAGTGGGGTTTATAATTTCTTTGTGAATGGGAGATATGAAGGTGATTGGGTTGATGGAAGATATGATGGGTATGGAATAGAGAGTTGGGCTAGAGGGAGTAGATATAGAGGGCAATATAGACAGGGTTTAAGGCATGGTTATGGAGTCTATAGGTTTTATACAGGGGACTCTTATGCTGGTGAATGGTTCAATGGGCAGAGTCATGGTGTTGGAGTGCAGACTTGTGGTGATGGGAGTTGCTATGTTGGTGAATTCAAGTGTGCTGTTAAACATGGCCTTGGTGTTTACCATTTCAGGTGATTTATTTCTTGACCTCTGATTTATTTGCTTATACTTTCTGGATTTTGTTTTAGGTTTTTGTTTCTTCGAGTTACTGTTTTAAAAAGCCTTTTGGTTCTTGAAGTTGGGTTTTTTTTTTTTTAAATTGGTGTTTTGTAGGGTTTACCATCTAATTTACTATCTTTCTGAGCCCCGCTTCAATTTTTCAGTGTGAAGCTGGGTTTCTGATCTTACTGTTTTTTGCTGTCAATGATTAATTTAGTAGAAGTATCTTGGATTTAAAATTATGGTTGAAAGATGGGAAATTTGGTAAATTTTCAGGTGAATTCTTGAATTGAACTATACTTCTGTTTTTCTATTTCCTAAATTTGTGGCCGTGTATTTGACTTTTCTCTTGTGGTTTGTTTTCAAGCATGTGATGTTGAATTGTTGCGGGGTTCCTATTTTAGAACTGTTCGTGATTTAATGAAACAGTGGAAATTGGAGTGTGGAGTAAATTTATGATATATCAAGTATTCCATTTATGGCTATTTTGACTTGTATCTGACGAACAGCAGAGTGCAGGCCGATTATGGTTTGTAATCAGCTATATCTACGGATTAAATTTTAATTGAATTGGCTGTTTCTGATTCACAGGTTTTCATTTTCCATGGATTTGTTATGATTTCCTGTTCCTTTTTTTGTTGTGATTGTGTGTTTCTTAAATTCTACTCTTCAAAGCAAATTATGGTTTTATTTATTTTTATTGGTATACACACTAGGAGCTCAATATTGATGAAGGAATCGATTGTGTTGCAGAAACGGAGATAGATATGCTGGAGAATACTTTGGAGACAAAATGCACGGCTTTGGTGTTTATCACTTTGCCAATGGCCACTGCTACGAGGGATCATGGCATGAAGGGCGGAAGCAAGGCTATGGCATGTATACCTTCCGTGGTGGCGACACTAGATGTGGGGAATGGGATGTTGGTAACCTCAGGACCTCTCTCCCCCCTATAACTGATCCAGTCCTTCGAGCTGTACAGGTATTTTATTTGGACCTCTGAACTTCCTTGTTGATGATATAGGTCATGAGCAAGGTTTCAATCTTCTCACACACTTTTGCTTGTTGATTGCTTTAACTTGCAGTCTGCCAGAAGAACAGCAGAAAATGCCATTCACTTGCGCCGGGTGGATGAACTAGTGAACAGGGCAGTTCATGCCGCAAACAGGGCCGCAACGGCAGCTAGAGTTGCTGCTGTCAAAGCTGTTCAAAATCGGATGGATGGCAAATTTTGCGATACTAATGTTTGACCTTAAGCTTTTGTGGAAAATGTAAATTTACTAATTTTATGCGCTTGGAAGATGTCACCCTGATGAACAAAAGCTCATTGGAGGTTGAGAAGAGTGTTTGAGCCTTCTTTTGTCACGCCGTAACTTGTACATACTCCATGTATATCAATGGAATTATGATCACTTTTCAAGAGGCTCTGTATTTTTTCCCCTTGCCTTCGCTATCTACAAGTTGTTTGAGATTGCTTGCTTGACGGGGTGATCTTGCATACCATAAACAACAACAACAATTACATCATAATGGTAATTTTACAAATTTATTTAAATTATTTTTTATTTTTTAATTTATAAATATGTTGTTTAGGATCACCTTTTGATTTATATTAAAATCTTGATTTGACAAAAAATTAGAATTTTAACCAACTTATAAATCTATTTATACTACAATCTTCTCTAAAAATATTATTTTAAACCATTTTTATCAAATATATTTTTAATTTAACCCTAAAATCCAGCACTCCTGTTGCTAAGAAATCTCCCTTAATATTTATTCATATCATTTCTTGCATTTTGCTCTTGATCTAATAGTCTTACCACACCAAGAAATTTAGACAACCGCCTGTTTTGATACAAGGCGTGATCGAGAGTGATTCTGTTTTTTATTATTTTTTTAAAACGTTTTTGACTTAAAAAATAATTATATTAATATTTTTTAATATTTTCAAATAATTTTAATGTATTAATATAAATAAAATCAAAACAGATTTATTTTAATATATCTCTAAATAAAAATACTATTTTAAAAAATAATCGACGGCAGCACACTATTCAGCAGAGACTCAGGGGCGGGTTCTCTTTTTTAATTATGCTATCATGTTTAAACTGATCCGTTCTCTCTGTGCCCATAACAGAGGATCACAGCTCGAGTAACATGAGGAGATGTGAAAAGATCTAAGCACCACGACACCTTGCCTACTTTAGTTAACAGCTACCAATATGTGCCCAGAAAATAACTTGCTCTACTTGAATGCTCAGTGGAAATTCAAGTACACCAATTATGCTGTCTCAACAATATATGACAAATAATGAGTGCTTGCGATAAGATTGGACCCAAAACTAATTAGGCCTCAAGATGGTGCATATTATAACGCCTGGGATATTTATTATAAATGTGAGCACTGTTTATGCACAGACAAATCACTATAAATAATTTTATTTATTTATTTATAATTTATTTTGTTCATCAAAAATTTATTGCTTTTAATTTCTTAATCAATAGTAAGATTGAAAAAATAGAAACCAAAATGAAAAAAAATGTCAAACATTAATGGTGTTCTAGAAGTTTTGGAAAAAATACATTTTGATCATCTTAACTATCAAAATAACGCAAATTATATGATTTTGGTGCCTCAATTTTGATACAAAAATTCATTTTTGTTATGTTTTAATCCCTGATTGGGAGAGGAGAGAGAGATTATTGGATTCCGGTGGTAGAAAAAAAATATCGTTGACAATAATTTAGACTACCAAAACAATCGAGGTTTGTGTCAAATAGTTTCATTTGATGAGAAGAGTTCATATCAGGTTTTCATATCTTTAAAGTTCATGGAAGAAGAAAAAGATCTGAACGCAGGTTGATTTTTGGTTTTGAGTTAATTTTGGTTTTTGGGTCAAAAAACTTAAGCCATGATTTTCTAGCCATTATAATGATTGAAATTTGATCAAATCAGATGATGCATTATCTAAATTTTTTTTTCAAGAAAATTCAAGGCAGATGACATGTCGTCCACTCCAATTGTAATAATAATAAAAAAAAGGCTTAATCGCACAGGCTTTGACAAAATAGGGCTAGTACCAATAGCATCTAACCTTTGCTCCTTTTTTTTTCTAATTTTTTTTTAAAATTAATTCTTTTTTTTAGATGGTTTTTTCTTTAAATATTTTCTATTATCGTTTAATTTAATTTGTATTTTTATTTTTATTATCATTTGCTTGAATAAAATATTATTTTAATAAAAAAATTTAGTAAATACTTCCCGGTAAATATCTTATCCTACAAGATCTATATCTATTTTTTAATTTTTTCATTTATATTTTTAATTTTCACTTAAATTTTTTTACCTTAAAAATATTACCTGTTACAGATCACGGTTCAAATATCAATAGATTAGTACGTAGAAGCCATGTGCCTTCCTGGTTCATGTAGCTAGGATAATTTATTTTTTGTCGTACTTTTAAAATATTGTAAAAAGAACATGATGTGGGGGGTTCTTTGTCGTGGCATAAAAAAGAAGAAGAAGAAGAAAACGGTTGCTTTTCATGCATGATGGATCCACAACCTCTGTTCCATGTAATTTTTAAAGGCAATTAAGAAAGAACCTTTTCTTTTTGTTTGAATTTCAAATCTATACAGATTCTTTATTTTTTTTTTCTTGGATCTTATTTTTACAACTTTGGCCACCAGCTGCCAGTTCTAACTTCAGATTCAAACTCCCCCGTCAATGGCAATGAACACCCAACCACTCCACATGCATTTCATAAAAGAAAGGCCATCACAAAAGTAGTGCGTTTGCTTATATTTATTTCTGGGGTTATGTGAGGAGTGTTGCTGTTTCTGCTTCCTCTGTTTTGACTGATCCTAGTGGGTTTGCGTAATAAGGTGGCAAGAAATGAAGTTTGCCTCCTCCATCCCCTATCAGGATGCTACTCTAGTTTCTTTAACAGTCACCCAGCTGAGAGAGACAGAGACAGAGACAGTATTCCTGTTGCATTGTGCAATGTCTTACATATACCATGTCCCTACCAGAATAATTTTCATTTTGGGTAGCATCATCGGTAGGTTACGTGGGTGCCTGGAAAGTTTGATAATAATTGTTTTTTAAAATGTTTTTTATTTGAAAATGTATTAAAATAATATGAAAATATATAAAATAAATTAATTTCAAAGTAAAAAAAGTTCAATTTTTTCAAAAAAATAAAATAAAATGCAAAAATAATCATGCTCTAGCAATTTAAAAGTTTAAAAAATGCCGCTAGTATTTGATTACCGTGGGACCGTTGAATCTCGGACCATTTGGGTAGATTATGAATTGAATATAGGTGCTCTGGTCTTTGCTCCATCATTTGAACCACTGATCTGG
>Ga0307517_10014395_pt1 | contig 10630 bp, 13 predicted proteins | sample 23_EM_MG_FD_194515 | JGI IMG/M metagenome (GOLD analysis project Ga0307517, IMG submission 194515) | Populus trichocarpa ectomycorrhiza microbial communities from riparian zone in the Pacific Northwest, United States - 23_EM | ecosystem: Host-associated > Plants > Roots > Unclassified | place...
CTCTATGCTGAATTTTCCTTGTTCAGGTCGCTCCAGCGGAGGAGCCGTAACAGAGGGATCGCCAGGGGAAGCGGCAGGGATCGAGGCTAAAGGGTTTTCCATGGGCATAGTATTGGAGTCCGTCAACCAGGAAGAACCGCGTTTGAATAATCAATACAATGGCCCACGATCTGAGATTTTGCTGTTCCCGTTGGATGGTGGTGAGAATTTCTTCCTGGGAATTATTCATCGGAGGATCTGGATTCATCTTACCAGATCTCCAGATCTGCCATCAACGCTACCTGAAAAGGAACTTTGGCATAAATAAAGGTTGAAAGCAAATGATGGTACAGACCATGCCCCTCCGTTCTCAGCCCGTCCCTGACTTGTATTTGTCAAGCATCTCTCTCCAGTGCTCGAGCACAGAGCTTGTGGTCTATTCAGCTCGAGTCCATCAAGTTGTTGTCATCGCTTGGTATGCGTCTATTGGGCATAGTATTCCGTCTACTTCTGATGTCTGATATCCCAGGCCAAAGAGAAATGACACGCGTATCCTTCCCGATCATATTCGAGATTGGCTCCGCCGACACGGCCTCTTCTGGTGCTGTTTTTGTCCCCTCGAGTCGGGCAGCTCTGCTTCGTGCCAGATCGTGCATTGCAGCGATGGGACTGTGAAGGCGTATTGTACGGATTTCCCTCCAAAGTGTGGCTTTCGCGGCAAGTTTCTTTCATCTCTACAGTCCACTTTTTCTGATCATTTATTCTTAGTGAATTTGACGAATATATACCGCTCAGCGCTGTTAACCTCTGAGTACCCTCACCTTCCCACAATTGGTATGCCTGGGACCGCGATTGCCTCCTTGCCTAACGTTAACATCCTTATGTTTCTTCCAGCATCGGGAAGAAAACCCGACCTTGACGACTTCGTGCTTCGGTTTCAGAGCGCTGCGCCATTTGGACCAGGTCCTTACTTCGAGGGCTATTGTGGGGAACACGTCTCTCAGCATCCTGGCAAGGAACAGAGGGCAGGGCCATTCGGAAACTCTGGTATATCTCTTCCTATGCGGCGGCAATCAGACATTAACGTGACCAATGAGACAACGTCCCTCTCCATTATCAACCCTATACTATTGGTCAAAGCACTGTTCGAGCACGTCACCGCTCCACAATGGACTTGGAGAGTGCAACGATGGCGATGCATGCTAACGTTGTGCAACGACAACGTGCCGCCAGATCCTCGGCCGCAACCCGCGTCATCAAAAAGAGAAAGCCTGCCTCGTTCTTTCTTGACTCTGAGATGGGTCCCTCAGCTACAGATCTTTCATCTGCCCTGATTCAACCAGAGTCACAAGAGCTTGAAGTGATCGCCAAGCTTCGGAGGGGAGAAGGAGTGTCTCCATTTGAACTTCTGGGCCTTATTGAAAAATGTGGAATCTGTAAGCTGTTCTTCACAGGCAGTGTCCTTCGTCGTCACATTTTTGTATGCCCATCTTCGGAAATCTGAGTAGTTCTGGTCTCCGAAATTATCTACTTTCTTAACAATAAATGTGTTCTCAAAAGTTGGATAGTGGCAAAGTACGATTATGTAATAGATTAGTTTGCAAAAAAAAGAGACCTTTCTGCGCAAGGGGCGCCGCTTGCGTCGGTTATGTAAAAAGCAGAAGCATCGCTGTCCCTTCAAGGAATGGCTGCTGAAGTCAATTATGTAAATTACCGATTGTGAAAATTAGATACGTTAAGCTGCGCTGTTCTCGGTCCTGAGTACTGAGTGCTCAAGGAGGCGTATCGCGTTCTCAAACCAGGAGGAAAGTTCGTCTAGGGCTGTCTTAGCAGGCGATAAATCCTACCAGTACCTTGTTGAGTCTATTCCAAAATTTCCACCACAGGAAGAGTTGGCGGATTTGATTCTAGACGCTGGGTTCACAACAGGTAAGGACGAGGACGGAAGAGCATGGACGAACCTCTGAGGAGGAATTGCTGCTGGTTATAAAATAAAGTCAATCTGATCGCCATGCCGTGACCGGAGTGTGTCTCTTCTTTCACAACGACTAACGACGGCTATACATACGTGCTTCCGGCCACGCCATTCAACGACTACTACGTCGAGCACGCCAGTCCCATGCTACCCGCGTCTGCACATCTGGCAACCACATGGGCGTTTCTCGAAGAGGACGTGGATCATAACTCCAGTTTCGTATTCCAAGGTAAGAGTAGCCCTCACTTGTGCTGATCTGTTTTTATGTTTTGGATAGTACATGTCTCTGTCAGTTCTCTTTGTACATAGTGTCAGCCAACTTGAACGAACTCACGCCCTGGCTTCCCCAAATGCGCCCTGCAATCGAGGAGTCTGTGCTCTGCCTCTTCGTGGGTGCGGCGCGACATTCACCCCAAGCCTATCCTCAGCAACAGGAGGGCGGCGAGAAATGGCGACCCCGTCCCCAAATGTAACTGTTTTTCTCAAATCCAAATCTGTATTCTAGTGCGTTAACCACCCCCATCAGCCTTTCCATTTTGCAGACCGCCCTTCGTTCTAAAGTACCAGGGATTCTTCGAGGCGAGAAATTGGAGTTAGGGCCCCCTATTTCACAGAGCCGAAGCTGCCCTGCCCTCCCGGCTTCTGCGTCCCCTGCATACGTTCCTTGCCACCCTCACACATGACTCAAAATTATCTCAAGAAAAATGTCACTCAAATCCCGCCCGGACAAAGAGTCTCATTCGCAATCCGTGCAGTATCCCGCAGAGCGAGCAGACGCTCAGTCAGAATTGCATGGTTCCACGGCAGGTCGGTTACTCTCTCATACTTCGCTTATCTTTCGAAGATCTCATCCAGTCATGGGCGATGCACAGGGTACCCTTCGAGACTGGTTTGGAAACAAGTTCAAAATACGAATGGGATGGTTCAATATTGTGGATGGGCAAACAAATTCTCAGCTTGACCATCCCTCGTGTAATCAACTTCAGCCAAGAGGACCTTCTTGCCGACAACTGAAGTACCTCCATGACTCGGCAATGCTGTCAGAAATTGCCAGACATTGACGGAGCCCAACTGCCCAGAGCCGCCAACGAACATTGCAATTGCTCATAGCTGATGAACAGCGAAGGCCATCGTGCTCGAAGGGTTGCCCGCGGAAACACGTAAGCATTCCATTTATTCACGTTCCTTTGTAAAACTAATGAAATTGAAGGTCTTACCATCTCTCACACGTAACAACACTCGCTCTCAGACGCGGACCAACGCTCGACCCTTTAACCCCGTTAGCATTTCAATTACATTTCTTAAACCTTTTTGGAGGCGATGAGACGCTGTACCAGAGCCTTCGGGCTGTTGTTAGCTCTGTTGTAAAACCCTGGTTTGATGCTTTCGGCAGTGCAAGAGGATCCGGGAAGAACGGCGATATTAAGGTGCGTACCGTAATTTACATGTTATCATTACTCAGGTATTCCGATGACGAAGAAAAAAAAATCCGATCTGGAATTATCCCAACTGCACCTGCAAAAAAATGTAGAACCTCCGGAAATCCACCTCGTAATCCACCCCGTTATCCAACGATCCGTAGAGCAGGTAAATTCACTCATTTCCACAGCAGTGTTTTTTACGCCTCATTGCCTCAGGTGCACTGCCTAACGTCTCCCATATCCCTCCCAAAATGCTCAATGACAGCTCCTTCCTCAACACCCCTCACGTCAACTAATGGATCAAATGTTACAAAACTAACAAGAGACGTCTCTTCCAGTGCAGCGTCACAAGAAATCAATTTCTGGTTGAGTCTGGAACGGCGCTTGTCACTTGAAAACATTGAAACTCGGTTGCGAAGTGATGGAGTTATGTAATATGGCCATGGATTGCCTATGAAATGCAAAGCGCTTTCATGCTACGGTTAGCTTCATTGCGGATACATTGAAGGATGCTACCGACTTGGGTGTGACTTGGAACGTTCTCAATGTCTTCATTCAAATTTAGTACAATCAACGAAGGATTTTCCATTTAGCGGCTTGTCTCCGCCGCCGATGTCGACAAAATCCAAGAATCTCTCGCCCTCATCTTCGGTCATACCAACCGCCTGTCACTCTCCCGCAACGACCAACTCCTCCGCATCCTCACCTCTCGCAGGCCACCATACGCACTGTACGATACCTTCGAACATCTTCCGAACATGGGATGACCAAGTCAAGGAATTCACGAACGTCGCTGGGGACGTGACAAGGAAGAGGAACGAGAGGTCTGCCTATGTGAAGCTGCAGGAGAAGGCGGGGTATTTACGGGAGTCGGTGATGACTGAACCGAAGAGGTATAGGAATGGTGATTCCTCAAGGTATGGTTTTTATTCGATATTTTATGTCTAAATTATATATACTGCCTACAGATATGGCGGGTGCATTTTAGGTTTCCGCCTTCCTTTCCACGCCGAAAACGTTTCGACGTGATATCTGCAGCCCTCCCTGCCACCTTTTGCTGAAAACCCTGCCGCAAAAAATCACACGTAGGCCGTCCATGGCGCTATAGCAAGCAACGTTCAAGTCACGCGCTGAGTGCAGACGTAGGGGAAAAGGCCGAGGTCAAGTCTTCGGATGGCCAGACGACTTCAAAATGCAGAAAATTATCCGAGTGCCTCTAACCCGCACACCATCCCCTCGCAGGACGGAGAACAATGCTGATAAAGACAGATGTCGAGTTTGTCGAGGAATCATCCACGTCTGTGAAACCCAAAACACACGGCAAACTCGTCCGAGACCTCTCTGGAATATTTGACACCATGTCGCCGTCGGGGATTAGGTCTCCAGCTATGACCCCAACAAAGCTCGCGCACGCTGGGGCGGTCAAAGACAGATTCCTCCGTTGAAAGCCAGTCCCCGACCAAGGCTTGGATCCAAACCTGCCTTCGTCTTCGTCCGTAGCGTCGTCCTCGAAAAGTTCCGCCACACGAACTTACGCTGGGAATTACCGTTCGTTCCTCATGGCCCTCCCCGCATCAACATCTGGCTCCACACCTCTCCCAATCCATCACCAACGAAGACGAGTTCACCTTACGATGTTGCCTCACACAGCTTCAGAGGCCTCTCCTTCCCGTAATGGTTATGGCAAAGCAAAAGCAGCTACACCGTCCCAGTTCCGAATGGAATGTCGAACCCTCTTAAAATTATATCTGAACTCCGGAACAAAGGCGAAATCCGATTTCTTGACGAAGTGGGTTTTCTGTTTGGGGGTTAGACCCAAAGTGTGGTATAGCACTCCGACGATCCAGGTTCGTTTTATATTTCAAGTCTCCGTTAAAGGACTCTGTCTGATTCTGGTCTTGAGCAGTGCGATTCAGAATTCACCCGGAAAGCAAAGGCTGCAGATTTCTTCGGGAAAACATGGGAGTTGCTTCTCCTCATAGGAGCCGGGAAAGGCGAGGACAAGGTATAATTCTTAATCCGTTCCTTCAAAGGATTTATGACACTGCCATAGATCCTGGACATTCTCCTTGTTTTCTTTCTCGCCTTGATTGCAAGAGACCCGGCGTCCCTTGCTGAACTAGCAGAACGTCCGGTCTCAGAATCTCACCATGAAAGCAATCAGGATGCCTCTCTTGTCGATGTCCTAATCCGAATTCTCGAATCCGTCTCTTCCGAGGGTGACAGGCAAGAAAGGGACGATGCCAAATTTGATGGCGACGATGATTTGCTTACCAGTAAGAAACACTTTCTCTGATTGCGTGTTAATGCCTATTTCAACCCACAGGCGCACCCCACAAGTGTATCACATGCGTGCTCATGAGTCTTACGCATAACGATAAAGAGTGGGCGAGGGGTGTCATTGGGTGCGAGATGACGGTGGGGTTGATTCTCAGAACGGTGTGGAAGGTTGGGGGCAAGCTTCTTTGCTCGAGGTGAGAGGGAGAGCGAAGACGAAGGCGAAGGCGAAGAAGCGGAAGCTGGTGATAGTACGAAGCTCAAGCATGAAAATGAGCGGGATGAGGGATCTGCATTCGATACGTTGTGCCTCGTCTTGGGACTTTTGATGAATCTGGTGCAGGTTATGGATGATGCAAAAATGTTGTGCGAAGAAGTCGTAAGTTTCTTTCTTCTTTTTTTTTTCGCATCGTTGATGCTGACTGAAACAGCATAGGCCTAGATTCTCCGTGTACTCAGCGGAATCGCGCTTGTTTGAAGCGCTGCACACGTGTGCTCAAAACTTCGGAAAGAGCGGGGTAGATATCTTGGTTTGGTTGAATGAGCAGCTGCAACAACAGCGGGAAGGAGAAACCAACAATGGGCGACTTGCCACGAATCCAGTCGTCTCCAGCCTCGAGAACGAACGCGAGAGCGAGAACAAGAGAACGAAGCCCAACTTTCCTTCCTCTGCGGAAACCTTTCTGTTTTTTTTTTGGTTTGCTCAAGATGGGGAGATCGGGAGTAGAGAGCCGGGGGGTGCTGCTGATCTCGTGCCTCTCCTCGTCCTCATCCAACTTCACGACTAGTATTACAGCCGAAAGGAGGGCGGAAGGGAGAGTGACAACGGCGGAGAGCCGTGGAAGAGGGCGAGGACGAACAACGAGACAATATTCACTAGACGAGGCTTCTACGAGGCTCAAAGTTACGAGATTAGCTGACCAAGCACTCATTCCACTGAGTATTCAAATCTTTTCTTGCCCCGTATGAGGTCTGGAACCCCCCACCAACGGAGTCGTCTCCCAGGTTGTGCAAGACATGTCTACCAATTTACCAGTTACCAGACGAAGCACGGAGCTGCGACCGTTTTCAAGATACCAAAGGAGAAGTGGCAACCGAGCAGAGGACGGAGATCGTCGAAAAGTTGAACAGAGACTGGTTTGGTTTGAAGAAAGACGAAAGTGTGTCCCTGAATCTCGGCGACATGACCCACGAAGAGACAATTCTCAGAATGGTCTGCTTGATGTTCATGCTCATCAGAAGAGATGGATCGACATTTCTCTTCGTAACATGACTGGTCTGGCTACGGCGAGTGGAAGGGCGCTTCGCTGGCGTCAACGGCTTCTTCAAAAAATTTCTCCCTCAACAAGCCTCTTGACAAGCCCGCATCATCCCTCCTTGTGTCTATTCTCTCAGGTGGCACTTACTTTGGTGAGTTGTGCAGTCAATCTAACATTTGTCATACATTGACAAAGTACAGGTGCTTTCGTGGCAAGGATCTGGCTGACTGGTATGCTCGTACTACCATCATCGTCGGATTGCTGGCATAATCGCCTGGACAGCTATTGCCAGCGACAACTCAACTCAAGCTCTCGACGATCATCATCGCGTACATGTCCGGCACCTGTCCGGGGTCCCTGTGTATCACAGTGGCATCCTCGCCTATCGTCGTTTATGCCACCTGAGGCTGAACTTGCAGAGAGATCATTGCCACTGCTGAGTATGAGGGCACGTGTATGGGAAACCAAAAGCAACCTTTGTCGTACCATCCTTGGGACATCCCTCCAGATTTGCAACTTCGGATGGATGAGGCCGTTGAGAAGAGGGATGAGGAAAGGAAGTGGTAGAGCATTGGCTGGGCGATTCGACTCGGATGGAAAAAGAAAAAGACGAACGGCAAGGAGAATAAGATAAGTACACCTCACTCGGAGCACCGTGATTTGTGAGTCACCTCTACTGCATTGATATTGGCTGTCGCGTATTTACACCACAAAGATTTAGCAGTAATGGTATCCTTTGTGAACAAAGTGCTTCCAGATCCCAAAGGAAAAAGTGCGGGTTGTAAAGTAACTGATGCGAGGCATTCTGTTGAAAGGTGTAGGTTGAACGGTGCAGAAACCAAAAGGTCTGATCAATAGCGTTGGTAGGGCACGACGTTGCGGAGGTTTCTTCCTGCGTCTTCAGCACCGGGATCTTCTTCATCACCGCATTCATCACCTTCGCCCGCATCTTCTTCGCCAATCCCGTCCCCAACTGCTTCCAAACCTCGATTTTCGTTGGCGTCGTACATGCCGTCACCGTCACCGTTGGTTTTGTTGTCACCAATAGTTTCAATTTCTCGTCTTCACCAAGGAGGATGCAATGGATTGCTGCTGGCACGGGTTTGGGATCAATGGCACTGGAGGGTAAGAAAGTCTGGCCAGGAGAAGCCCGTTGTTGAGCAGAGATTGTGTTTGGATTTCCGTTGAAACAAAGGGAGTCAGGTCCCTGCCACGTAGTTTTAGTATTGCAGGAACAAGCTGTAGAGGATCTTAGTCGCCGCACACACAGCAATATGAAGTGAACGGAAAAACTCACCGTGCGGCCGTTGCTGAGAGATATTGCAGAGGACGGAATTCCCATACGAATATGCTTCCTAGGACGTCCTACAGGCTTTCGTTCCTTTACGATGAATAAGACCTGTTTCCTTTGCTTTGGTCCTGATCCTAGAGGCCATCCAACACGCTGACGTGGCAGCACATCTTCAACGTTGCCTTTGATTTCGCACCTTTCGGCCGTCCACGCTTGCGATATGAAGAAACAGTGCAATGGGCAGAAGTACAGGTAGGGGCGCAGGCAGCTGACCTGAGAATCAAACCATGAGTTCATTTTCGGTAACCATCACGTGCACCCATCAAAAATTCATTATCTTCGGTCCGGGGAGTATTCATTTTCTTGTAGGGTATTATAATCGACCTCCAACTCAAGATAGGCGCGTGAATAATTATATAATATGTTACATAATACTCGGTATCCAGCTATTCTCCACCAACGAGATTACTGTGAATGGTATGTGCGTTCCGGGACCGGGAGTCCGAGATACCAAATGTTCTCAACGTGCCCGACTAGGAAATAGCAGGATGATGAGAAATATAATTATTAAATTAATGTTGAGGAGAAATTGCCAAATTGAAATAAGGCTATACTTTGCCACAGTCACACGGAATATGAATTTGAACTCACACGCCCCATCAACTTGCGCAACCACGTCACCACACCTGCCACAGCACGAAAACGCCCATTCATTCGTCCGTTGTCGTGTTTAGTGCTCATCCGCCCCTTTCCCTGCACTACAACCACCCTCGTGAGTGCGCTTTCCTGCTGGGTACCCTCCTCTCTGAGCAACACAGAAACCACCTACGCTGTAAGGTGTTTGTGTTTGGTGCTCACCCCCAACTCACCCCTCTGGTCACCTCAAACTTTCATACATGTGCCGCGTACTCCGTCGCTTAAAATTCGAGAGGCAGGGAACGCTCTCCTATTGCCTATGATAGGGCGTAGGATGCAATCGAATTGTTATGACGGAACGGATACGATGGGATGGATACAATAGATAGGATTAGTAGCAGCTTGATAATAGGATATGATGGGATAGGATACAATAGTAGTTGATAATAGATAGGATACAGTAGATAGGATACAGTAGATAGGATTAGTAGCAGCTTGATATTGGAATACAATAGGATACGATAGGATTATCTCAGGTACTTAGGATAGGATAGGATACATTGGCCTTACTGTATGTCAGATGGGCTAGATATGCTGCTAGGATACACTGCTAGGATAGGATACTGCTAGGATATGGCCTTACAGACTGTAAGCTAGGATAATCTTATTGTTCTTTATTTTGTCCGGTAGGATTATCCTACCAGCTGACATCCCTGTTGCTATAGGATACTTGGCAAATACTTGGTTAACTGATACTTCCAAATAGATTTTGGAAATAACACTCTTGAATCCCCTGATACCCCTCCGGGTTGCTTTGAAGTAGGTTGCGAAAGTAAATATGTCATGCATTTAAACTCAACGCCGTGTGTATTGATTTAATAAACAAACCCCTCATCTATTGATTCACTAATATGTTCTATTGAAGTGCATACTATTGTCGTGTAGGATGTTTTTATTGTTCATTTGTTTTCTCTGATTATAGAATATATTAAGGCTCAGAATGAAATCCGCAAGTGTCCTTCAGTCTGACTCTCGTCCGACTGATACTTGGAGATTCGTTAGTCATTTTTACTTTTTTTAAAAGTATTGACGATTCTCTGAAGTCTTATCTTCTTAGTGTTGATTATTGAATAGCTGCAAGTTTGTACTTACATAAATTGGATAAGAATGGCGCTCCATACCAAATTGAACTTCGGAATTAAGTTCATCAATCAATCGCAGGCGGACAAATCCGTGATCATCATGATGTATTACAACTTAAAAAGATCACGGATTTGTCCGCCCGCCAAAAACGAATACCAAAGCGATACGTGTGAATGGGGTACTGTAGGAACTGGTATACCAGGTCTGTTGTCCGGGTTACAATGGTGACGATGATCTGACCGTCCCAGATAATTTTCAGGTGCTTTTTGTGTCACATAGAAAGGATTAAAAATCACCTTTGCCTCTTTTCATCGAGATTCAGAAAGTGTTGTGAGAGTTGTCGAACACAAAGACGTCGGCCAGTCAGTCAGTCATGTGTTGGTCATGAGTGCATGAGTCGTCATTACGACTTGGGACCGTCTTCTCAACCATTTCTTCTTGAATCCTCATGCCTCGAAATCAAGACGCTCGAGTCTTCGGAGTAGGAGACAATCTAGGAGCTGGCGATTCCCATCTCGTTGCCGATCTCCTTCCCACGGAGTTGGCTGCAACAGCGTTCGACAAGCTAAAGGATGAGGTTAAATGGCAAACAATGTATCATCGTGGTAACTATTTTTTTTTCATACATACATATCGTATATGAACTACA
>Ga0307517_10014397_pt1 | contig 10629 bp, 5 predicted proteins | sample 23_EM_MG_FD_194515 | JGI IMG/M metagenome (GOLD analysis project Ga0307517, IMG submission 194515) | Populus trichocarpa ectomycorrhiza microbial communities from riparian zone in the Pacific Northwest, United States - 23_EM | ecosystem: Host-associated > Plants > Roots > Unclassified | place...
AACCTTCCTTGCAGTTGATGCGTCTCCATCACACCTTCACTCCACCATGTGAGTCAGGGTCGACCTACAGGCAATCATAGAATGGTGTACTTCAATTCTCAAATTTCAAAACCCATATGTTATTTATTTATTATAAATTATACGTATTGGTATATAATTTCTCGTTTTCGGACAAAAAAAAAACTTGGATTACTCTTCGCATTCAATCAATCACACGCAAATTAAGCCTACTGCTAATTAATCGTGCGATAATAGTTGACTTGAAAGAACTGTTGCCTTACAGCTCTACAGGCAGCTCAATAGGAAATATTGGCAATACTTTCATATATTGTTTTGGGATAAAGAGAGCTACTTCATAGTGTGTTTGCCTATGGAAGAAAAAAAAGAGAGTGAGGATGACTGATGTAACAAAGCAAGACTCTCTGTCGTCAAAAGCACTGTTAAATATATTATGACAGGGAAAAAGAAGTCACAAGTGAGTCCCCCTCAACATCCAAAAAGAACTTTTCTTTAGAATCCCTAAGAAAAGTTATATCGAAGAGATTAGGTTTTGAAGCAATGAATCCATTTTTAATGAAGGTTTTATTAGCAACTGTGAGAATCCATGGAGAGATACGGATGCTCGAAATTCTTGAAGAAAAAGGGGTGAAGACTCTCACAATCTAGCCTCAATCAGTGGAGAGAAGTTGAGTGATTTTGGAGCAAATGAGGGATTCTTTGTTATCGAAGGATTCTCTGTTATCGAGCAAATGAGGAATTCTCTGCTATCAAGGATTCTTTGTCATCATGCAAGCTATCCAACGTAACAAATAAAGATTATCTTTAGCTGTCATATATGTAATGACCAGATTTCATGGGATCCTGATTTGATTTTTTGTCAATGTAATTGTACTTTAAATACATCACTGGTAGAGCCTATGTGTTCACGTTGGTATAACAGTGTAAAATTCTTCCAGCAATATTAGAACAAATTTATCATTCTTCGACTCACCCAAACAATTATCCCTTGTGGCGTGAGCAAGCATGGGCTCTCGCAGAAAGTCAAGAATTGGTCGGGCATCTCACAAATGAAGATCCTGCTCCCAGCAAATTCACAGCCTCAAATCAAAACAGCTTAGAAAATACAGAACATTCCACTCCACAATTAACAGATGCTTTCATAGCATGGCCAAAGTTTGATCTCGACACAACTCCTGTGGTCTGGGAGGCCCTAAAAAATGCATATGCCCAAGAATCAAAAGAACGTGAGTTTACATTGCGACAACAACTGACCTATCTTTGAAAAGAAGATCACACAACAACTACCGTGAGGTTTTCAGGTGCGCGCAACTGGTTCTATCCTCACTCCAAAATTTTGATCAAAGGCGCGATTGGTCACTCGGTCTAAACTAGGTGTGGTAAAACCGAATCCTAAGTATGCTCTAAACACCATCACCTACTCTCATATCCCTCGTGAGCCTCACAACGTCAAAAATACCTTAGCACACCCTGTTTGGAAAGCAGCCATGGATGGGGAGCTAGCTGCACTGCATAAAAATGAGACTTGGACACTTGTTCACACGACAAACATGCATGTCATTGGTTTTAAATGGGTGTTAAAATAAAATATTAAACTTAATTCTCTTTATATCGTCTCAAAGCATATCTAATTGTAAAAGGGTGTCATCAAATTGATGGAGTGTACTACACTGAAATCTTTTTTCCAATTATCAAACCAGGAATAATAGGCATGATAATCACCATAGCTCTTGTTCAGAAACGATTCAATCATCAACTCGATATAAAGAATGTTTTCTTACATTGTCTAATTTTTGAAGATCTTTGCATCCAACAACCACTAGGAATGACATATCCTCAACATCCAACACACGTATGCAAACCACAAAGAGCTTTTTATGGCCTAGAACAAGCACCACGTTCTGGTTTAATCGATTTAGTTCCTTTTTTTTAAAATATGGCTTCTTTTGTAGTCCAGCTAACGCCTCATTGTTTTTTTTTCACTGATCTGATTATTGCTCGTTAATTATACTTCATGTTGATGACATGTTGTTCAGTGGATCAACTCCAACACTTGTTTCAGGTTTTATTCAGTTACTAATTAAGCAGTGAGTTTGCAATGAAAATTCTGGGCCTATTCATCACTTTCTTGAGATGGGGTGGAAATCACTTATTATAATTAGCTTAATTAATAGATACAGTTTTATTTATACACCCTAAAATTATAATTTTCCATGCCAAACTAATATTTTCGGCTGGGAGGGAATATTGTGTAATTGTGTCATGGAGTTTTGGTTGAACCATCCAATTGTTTTTGGACACGAAGGCATGTTGTGGGGCTTGATGAGAACCTCCATACCCAATTTATTCGCACAGTTTGGGGGAAGTGGAAGACAGGGATGATGATAACGTGGATGCATTATCTGATAAGGAAGAGTTATTTTATTTTTAATAAGAGTAATTGTATAGAAAGGGAAAGAAAAAACTGTATAAAAACGAGGGGTATATTATAAAAATAACAAAGGCCTTACGAACTAAACTGCTTCAAGGAAGTCATAGCCCATCAATGAAAGTGCGGTGTGGTCCCTTTCTCCAGTGGCGCCGGCCATTGCTAAGGCAATGATAGTGCTTCATGCTGCCAGCTTTTGGAGTCTAGTTTGGATCACTATCAAAATTATTGAGTTCTGCGTATATATTCAACCACATGTATCTAATTAAATTATTCATCACGTAATCGAATTACAATATCCTTGAGAGCATTTATTTCTTAGCCTTTTTATTGGGAACGTTGATTAATTTCAATCTAACATCAATTGGGTTGGTCACCTCATCATCAAAAGAGAGTTTGAATTCATCTCTAGTCGGTGACAATTATTTTATCATCATATAATCTCGTTCTACATAAATATTCCAAGTTTTAGATCTCTTTGTGTATATATATACACGTGTGCGTGTTATGGACACAACTTGTTTCTTCTCTCTTTATCCACCAAAATTAGAAATTCAAGGAATTACTTTTTTTCATGAATTTCTTAATTTCGTTGACTTTTATCATGAATCCTTTAAACGTTGTTCTTCCAAAATGTTATTGAAATAAATAAAATATATAAAAATATTAATATGTTTTGTTTGAGAGATCGATGAATATATAAGTATAAAATAAATCTATATCCAAAAGGTTATTTCGATAACGTAACCAAAAGGTTACTGTAAGTAAGAACTTGAATAACTATATTTTATATTTATCTTTTTTTTTTAATTCCTTCAAAAGGCTTGGTATGCAATATTAGAGCCATTTTCTTTTCACTTTCTTCAATCTTACGTATGGTGTAGAAAAGATTCTAGTATTTTGTGTGAGTGTGTTGGGGCTGGAAAACTTTAACTCGGGCATTACAACTCACAAGGATTCAACTTCTAGTTCTTAGCCGCTTGACTAATGTCTTGGTTAAGTCAACCTAAATCATCCAAAGAGATTGTTTGAGCAAATTTATCAACTATAGGTTATAACAATTAAGCACACTCGATTATAATTTCCTTATTGAAAGGAGGGCCAAGGCAAAAGAATGGCCAAGTCAATGGAGGGGTGGAGCAGGAAGCAAACAAAGTCCCCCATTAAATAAATATTGGTAGACAATAACTCTTCGGAGATTTAGGGGCCCTACTTGGAAATTCCCTCTCCAACAAGTATTGCTAAGGCCCAATCGACGGCTGTGATTAATTTTCTAATCAAATCCCTTTGTTCTTAATTAAAATTATGTCAACTTGAGTATAATTTCCCCACAGATTTTCTATATTTATTCACTTCACCATCTCAATTAAAAATAAATTATTCACGTCCGAATTATGAATTTCTGATAATTATATTTAACTCATGGTATGTTATGAGATCTGAGTGTTGATAGTTGAGAAAACAGCATGCCACTCAGAACTGATTCACGGTTATATTATTATTCTCTTTTTTTGGCGTGGAATGCACTATGCAATGCGGTCCACGTCAAGAGGGGAGCCCACCACGTGACATCACCAGAGAATAGGAGGCAATCAAGATTGGGAATTTCTAGATCTGACGGCTGTGATCAGATTCCTTACTTGGTTGGGCAAGATCTTGATATGGTAATGGAAAGATCGGCACGCGCATGTGTGGGGGCCCACCCAAGCCAACCAATGCCACCACCACCGCCCACTCCTTCTGTGGGGTCAGCATCATGGGACACGTGTCGCTAGGCAATGGGGTTTGCTCCTGGTGGGTCCTTAACATCAAAGGTGCCCCACATCTGACGGCTTCAATTCGCCGCCACTCCCTCTGGAATACGGCTAGTGTAACGAGGACGCCAGTCGAGTGAGAATACAATGTAGTACTGCATCTTTGATTCTCACATTTCCCACGCAAAGTTTTCTTTGCGCTGCAACAACAATCATCATAGTTTTTTTTTCAAGTTTCTCGACTTATTTTGAAGCCAGCATTCAAATAACCCATCAAGATTTTTATAAATATGGAGTTCATAAATAAAATTATCATTTTAATAAAACTATAATCAAGAACATCCCAGCTTGGAGCACGTACGTACAGGGGCGGAGTTAGGATTATTTATTAGGAGGGTCAAAATTAATATAATAAAATATAATATTTGTTTTAATTTATTATACATGAGTTGTGAAATAAAACCTACATAATTTAGTTTTATTCAAATAACTTACTACAAACATACAATGATCTTTGTATAAGGTAAAAAATTTAGAGCAATACTAAATTGAGTCAAAGTAATGAAGTTAATTTTATCTTCATACTGTATCCATCACTTTAATGTTATTGGTTTTTATACCTATCAAATATAAACATACAAAGTATATAAGAAACATTAGCTAAAACGAAACATTATTTATGTTTGATAAACTTTGAAATAAAGCAAAAAATAATAAAGAATAATTCTTATATATTTATTTTAATTGTGCTCGTCGTTCTTTCATAAAATAGAAATCATCGATTATCATATCAATTGTGAATCTTTCAGCAATTTCTTTTTCTATATAGACAATCAAATAATTTGCAAGAAAATCATCCTTCATCCGATTGCGAAGTCTTATTTTAACAATCTTCATCGCTGAAAAAACTCGTTTAGTAGGTTGTACTAAGTTATCAATATATTTTTTTTTCAAAAAAAAGAATTAATTCTTCTTATTTTGTTCATGGTTCAACCTAAAATTAAAACATATATCATAAGAAAAAATTGATAATTTTGGTGGCTTTGCTAAAAACAAAACATAAAACAAATCCAAGCATAATCAAAACAAACCAATAAAATATATCTAATTAATTAGAAAAAAATCACTATAACAAGAATTCAAAAAACAATTTGGTAGAACTAGCAGACCTGAGAAAAAGAAGAAGCAAAAATGGTAGAATTATATAAAAAAACCTTATCAAATTATAAACAAATATCTCAAAACAAAACAAAAATATATTTTAAATTTAAGTTACCTTGTTTTGTTTGATGAAAAATAAATTAATTAGTAGCTCTGCTTCAATCTTTTTGTAGAAAAATTTTGCTCACGATTTATGTTTTTATTTATGTTTTTTATCGGCGGCAGAATTTATATTAGAGTAAATTGATGGCTCTGTTTTTTATTTTACAAAGTAATGCATTTATATTTTTTTTTCCATGTAGATCAAGAGTAAATTAAAATAAAATCAAAAATAAAATCACACTGAATTTAAGAGGCCCACCTCTTTAAAATAAAAAAAATATAACACTTCCTTATTATTTAATAACCTAATTACCCTAATATATATATATATATATATATATTGCAGGGGTGTGTCTGGCTAGAAATTAACAATTAATATGCATGTTTTATTTCTTGATGAATGAAATAATTCATCACTAAAAGAATCAGCAAGCAAGCAGGCTGCTTCACTCTCTATAAAAAATCAAGAAAAAACGACAACCGTAAATATGAACGCCTGAATGACATTGGTTTGGTCGAGATTCTTTATTCTCTACCAATTAAATGCATATTTGTGAAGGTAGAAGAATATTTTGAGTAAGACTTTTTGCTTGTTGAAATCTTTCCATTTCGACAAAATCAATGTCTCGTCAGGTTGCTTCTAAACCACATTTCATTTGCCTCTTTAATCTTGTCCACTAGTAATTCAAATAGGAGTTGGTGCATGAATGGTCTTGGTTCATGATATAGGAATCATAGAGATGTTAGTCCAACTTTATAGGCTGATAGGTTGATGTGATAAATTCATAACCCAGATATTATCTAGATTTTAAGTTGAATTATAAAAGATATTGTCTTGATAAAATTCAACTGGCTCGTTTAAATTGAAAAATTAAAACTTAATCTAAATTTAATTGGGTCTATATTGAAAACTCCTGGCTACATGCATGATGATGTGTTTTTTCCTTTAAGTAGTGAAGAGTGTTCTTATATTGATTTGTGTAATAATTGAATCTTTTTTTTCAAGCGAATATAAGAATTACATCCTTTTTCTCACATCAGTGCTCTAGAATAAATTTCTCTGTAATTTTCCCATATTCGAACTTTAAAGATTTAATAAAATCGCAAAGAGACCTGACCAGGACAGCAATCCAGCCACGGATGATGTTTCTTGAGCTTTTTTAAGCTTGGTGACGCATCATGATTGAAGCGGTCAAAGCACCATCAGATGTTCACCATGTGTGCATGTGAAAATAATAGTATAACCATCTAGGTAGTAGCACAGTGATAAAAGTTTGGGATTTAAATGGTGGTCCAGTGATAAAAATTTGGGATTTAGGTGGTGGTCCAGTGGTAAAAGTTTGGGATCAAGAGGTTTGTTTCCTTTATGGTCTCAGGTTCGAGCCCTGTAGTTGCTCATATGATGGTCACTGGAGGTTTATATGGTCGTTAACTTCAGGACCTGTAAAATTAGTCGAGGTACATGCAAGCTGACCGGATATAATATTAAACTAAAAAAAATAATAGTATAGCTTATGCAGTGAAATATTTTTGAGAATTTGAGTAGGTATTAATGTCGATGATATCATAGCGGTTTGTTCAAAGAGATCCCCACGTATGGCCCCCACGGTTGATAAATGGAGGTTGTCGTCATGATTACTGCTAGAAGAAAATGGGGCCAATCACGACCGTTTAATCACATTTCAAACTTAAGGATGTGATTGGGAGCACAAAGGCAGGCATTTTCTGTCTCAAGTGACAAGTGATAAAATAGCATTTGCATGTAAATGGTCATGGCCCAAGGGACCGTTTGGTAGAGATCTTTCAATGCCATTCTTTCCTTTTTGGTGATTGTCATATTCTTGTTCATACTCCTTGGTTACAATGGAGCTCTCCATCGTTGAAGTCTCAACTCCAGGAGGATACACGAAGCTAATTAATTACTCTTCTTGCTTTCTATGGTTAAAGGCAATTTAGTTAGGTTAAAAAGTTATATATATATATATATATATATATAGCAGCATATATAGATATAATTAGAGAAAGATTGTAAGTTAAGAATGCAGGATTTTTCTAAAGTTTTAGGTAATGTGATGCATACATACTTCAAGTGGGATTCAGTTAATTGTGTAGTCATAATTGTATTGCAAATTAACTGCTAATTAGACCTCCTTTTAATTCTTTTGACATGCCACCTTGAAGAAAACTATGCGATAAACTAGATTCTCCAGTTGATTCGGTTTGTACACGTTCTTTTAAATGATATTGTGCAAATATATAATTCTACAAACCAAATTAATCAACTTGAGATCGAGTCTAGTCTATGCTGGTCTAGGTGTTTGAATTGTCTATGTGACATAAACGTGTTTGCTAAAAAATATAGAATATAGCTAGCATGCTAACTAAATTAGGAAATATATTACTATATATTTTCAATTTTTGATTTGAACATGCCATCATAAGCATAATCTTTATGAACAGAAATACTTTTTTTCTTATGATCACATGCATGTTGATAAGACTTTATAAAATATTTAAAGCCAGCCTTGTTAAGAAGAAAACTTGACATCAAATTCTTTCTCATAGAAGGTTGTAGACACCACAATATCCTTTAGAGTCCATACTTTTACAGAGGTGAATTTTAACTCGACTTCTCCACTACAAAGTGTTTTGGTGGTTTGTGAATGATCACCGAGCATAAAATAAAATACATGTTAATTAAGAGCGGAAGATGTCCACAGATTTTAGTCCTAGCAAACATGTTAATTAGCACTAGAATTAAATTATCGCACAACCCTTTAATACTTCGGATTATATATATATATATATATAATACATGCATTAAAATCCTATTTTCATTTGGTTCCTATTTTTATTATTATATTTTGGAAATCTACCAAAAAAAAATTATGTTTCTCTTGAAGAGGTTTCTATTGGGTATTTTTAGGGTATTGTTTTTTAGACAAGTTATTATTTTCAAAAATTTAATTTAATTTACTCGTGGTAGATTGTCCATAGCTCTTTTGTGCCATGATTGCATCTTGTCATCTAGCTCTTTCTCCAAATAAATGCGAGTTATGAGTCCCATCAAGGATGTCTTTTTTTACTTGTTGCATATGGTGTTTTGAAACTCCTTTTAATTAGGTGGTAGCTTGACAATAATTAGCTTATCTTTGATTTTAATTCTTTTATACATAAGCTCTTCAACAATCATTATGAAGTTTCAGGGGAAATTATTTTTAAAGTATTTGTTTTAAAATATATTAAAATAATATTTTTTATATTTTAAAATCTATTTTTTTATATCAATGTCTTAAAACAATTTAAAAATGTTAAATTAATTAATTTGAACAAAATTATTTTTTTGCAAACTTCTATTTAGACAACATTACCAAAGAGAGGTACCTAAGCTTGGCCTACAACGGATTTTTCATCCATCATTTAGAAATAGAAAGGGCAACTTGCAATATATTTCGTCGTATCGGCTTCCTCAATATCATATTTATTCTACGAAGCTTTCCAAATTTATTTTTTAAAAAGATGAATAAATATTATCATAAAAATTACATGCTTGGCGGTTGAGGAGATAATACTAACAATTGTACTCATCTTGTTTATATTTTTCCACCTTAGCTTGGTAGGCCTCATATTTTTTTCATGGATCATGTTACTAGTGTCATGAATCCTTTTCAAGTTCTTTTATTAATTAGTACATAGGCAACTTTGAAAAAATTAAGGTAGAAACAACACCTTTGCTTTCTACATCTTAAAGTTTGCACCCTTAAAACCAAAGGTCTTGTTAAGATCTCCGACATAACTTAATTTCAATGGGTTTCTTTCTTGGAATGCTCCATTGAACCTCCATTTAAGATTGTTGGTGCTAGCTAGTACAGCAATACCCTCTTTTTTCCCCTTAATATATACACGCCATGGGAATACATTGATAAAGCACCAAGAGAGCAAAATAGAGCTTCCAACTTCCAAGGATAATGAATATTGAATAGCACTGACTTCTGTGAAAAAGAAAATGAAAAGGGTTTGTCGTCGATATATATACCTCTTGTACCGATTATTGTACTTTGTAATCAAGCTTTTCCTTGACTGTCTAGGGATCATATTGAATTTAATTAATTAAGCATGTACTGGACTAGCTAGAATAATCAAACTTTATAATGATATGGGAAAGTATCAAATAACGATATTATTTTATAATAAAAGCATAAGGTTGTGTGATAAGCACAGGATGCATCTGCTAGCTTGCGACTAATAATAAAAAAAATTGCAATTCATCTGAAATGTCCATTTAGATATTAGTTATTTCGAAATGAAAAAAATTACTCAATACAATATTGAATAATTAACTACTGTATGATCCCCAGTCATATGATTATATAGTTACAAATTAAGAAGCATCTCTCTTGGCTTTACGGAGAAAAAAAACTGGGCCACACATCTAAAATGGCAGCAATGCTCGTCAAGGTGCTTTTGAAGGGGTTGCAAACAAAGGTTGTTTGGTGCAGTCTAGTCACTTTTAACCCAATTCGATCGGTCGAGGAGGATTTTCAGTTGGCTTTCAGGTTCGTTTTAATTCAAATAATTTGAATATAATATTTGTTATTGATTTTTAGTCAAAGTTAGATAGAGTTTTTCTTTAGTCTATTTAGTTATTACTAGCATACATTTTCAAAACATAAACGGAATAGTAAGTAGGTTTGTTTTCGATTGATGCATTCGTATTTCTAGTTAACTATATATGGTTCTGTATTTAATTAGAATGTTTAAGCCATATGATTGTTCATTTATTTTGGAGCGTGATTTCATTTTGTTGATGAAACTGTAGTTGCACAATTGATCGCGCAAGTTTGAAAGTTACATAATTTTTGTTTTTAATTTTATATTTTTTAAGAAATATTTTTTATTTTAAAATATATTAAAATAATTTTTTAATTTTAATATTAATATATTAAAATGATTTGAAAAAACTAAAAACTATTAATTTAATATTTTTTAAAACAAATATAATTTCAACCACAATATCATATATTCGTCACTAAGTTTATAATTGTTACCAAAATTCACTAGCTAGGTGCTCCAAGAGTCATTGCCTACTAGACTACAAATAAATTTACTAACCAAAAAGGAATTCAAGCTCACATAATGGTGGATCTTGATTCACTCAATTATATA
>Ga0307517_10014398_pt1 | contig 10629 bp, 6 predicted proteins | sample 23_EM_MG_FD_194515 | JGI IMG/M metagenome (GOLD analysis project Ga0307517, IMG submission 194515) | Populus trichocarpa ectomycorrhiza microbial communities from riparian zone in the Pacific Northwest, United States - 23_EM | ecosystem: Host-associated > Plants > Roots > Unclassified | place...
TTAGCTATTTTTTTTTTTTTTAATCCTTCATCTTTTAATCTTTTTTAACCTTAATTTTTAATTTTCTTATAAACTTATTCTTTAAATTAATTTTATAATTTTCTCATACATTTTACATGTGTAAAGGTATGCAATAAGATACAAATCCCTACCCAGTACATTAAAGGAGCCAATATTTTTTAAATGAAGAGGCAAAGTACTAACAAATACTTTTTTTTTATTAACGTGGGTATTCGGGTCAGCTTGCACACACCTCGACTAGTCCCACGGGCCCTGAAGTTAACGACCATATAAGCCTTCAGTGGTCATTATATTAGCAACCATAAGGCTCGAACTTGAGACCACATGGGGAGCAAAAAGTACTAACAAATACTTGATATTATGTAGACATGCGATTATATAAAAAAAATCAATTTGAAACATGTGTACTAACTCAAGCAAAATTAATTTAAGAATAATTTTAAAATGATAAAACTCACATTATAATTGTTCTCTTCAAGTTTTCATATTTTTAAACTACTTCATAATAACTTCATTATTAATATCATCGAAGATATTTTTCTCAATGTATACAACCAAACTGTCATTTATCCACTTATATCTCATCATATTCCGCAATCTACTCTTGATAACATGCATAGCAGGAAAAAAAAACTATCTTCACTGTAGCAGTTGCGATTGGTAGAAGTAATGACAATTTTATAAGTATATATACCAATTTGAAAAACTCTCTCCAAACTGTCATTTTTTGTTTTTACCATTTTCTCCGCAAGACTAGCAATACCTTCAATACTAGAGAGTTCACCATCATTGTGTAAGATCAATAATATACGTATCAAATTGGTCATCAAGTACCATAAGGTCCACTATAGAGAAATTCATTGAGATAAAAATGAGCAAGGCAAATAAGCTTTTCTTTGTTGAAAGCAGAGAAGAAGAGTCACTCGGGTTTAAACATGTCACACAAAGAAGTAACTTCATATTCACCTCGGTGAAACGATCATTCTAGCTCATTAAGTTGCATGTTGATGATATTGTTAAACAATTAACACAACTACACAATAATTTGTTGCTAAACAAGAATTAGTTGAAATTATTGCTCTGTTCAGGATTTGATGATTAATTCTTGGTTTAATAACTAATGTCATGTTACGGGCTAGATGCTTAGTTCTTGGTTTAAGAAGTAATGCCCTGTCCTGGGTTGGATGACTAATTCTTAGTAGAAGAAATAATGTCTTGTTCTGGGTTGTGAAACTGGATACCTTAAATAAGGATTTTTTACTCGGGTCCGGGTTAAGGAGCAAATATTTTGAAGGTTCGAGGGATTGATGTACTTAATAAGAAAAGGAAATAAGTTATTTATTAACTTAACTCTTAATGGAAGTTTATAATTTAGTTACTTAACAAATTCATTAAATTGTATTGGAAAAAACACATTATGTTATATTAATTAATTAATTATGGTATAAAATGATTTTAGAATCATGCAGCTTCGTTGGGATTAGCAAATTATGAAACCCTTATGTTTTGTATTTTATAAGAATATAACTGATATTGCATATTTTGTGTGATTTTGGGATGATAACTTGCATGTTAATTATTTTAATTTAATTATTATTATGCTAAGAATTTTTATAAGATGTTGGACTTAAATATTAGTTAAATCCATGATTACTAATGTAGAGTTTTTCCTTGATAATGTTTGTATTAATTTTGAACATAGTAGTTAAATGATACTTAGTTTAAATTATATAATGTTATATTCTAATTATTTTGTGGATGAATCTTAGTTTAATTCATATAGCAGTTAAATGCATGATACAAAATATGATTGATGTGATGGAATGAGCTGTGATGTGATAAGTTCAAAAAGATTGGATAATAATTAGAATATAAATTGATTGTTTATTGAAGTATAATAGGTTTAGTCGATAACTCGAAATCTTCCGGTATAGGGAAGAGATTGCTAAAATTTTGGTAGATTATTAAATCATGATAAAAAAATTATTTACACTATTTTTGGATTTATTATATGGAATTTATACCTAAATATAGGGGGATGTTATAAGATATTTAAGCATTCTTTCTCCCTCTTCCCTTATTAATGTACACACCCTTGATTTTGTACGTTTATCTATGTAACATTTTTATTTTTATAAAATTCTAATTCTTATTCATTTCTTTATTTACTCATGTGTATGAATCTCATGCCCATAATAAACATTTCATGTAAGGTTCAAGACCCTTAGAAAAAGCTTTGAAACTTTGTATGGGTCTAATGCCCACATTAAAAATTCTATACAGGTTCAAAAAATTTTGGAAAATTGTTAGAAATTTATATGGGTCCAACACCTCACACTTAGAAAAATATTTATCAAATTTGAAATTTGAATTGTTTAACTTGAATAAAGATTTAGAAGGGATTTGTCCCCTACCTGGAACAAAGAGGGTATCTTGGTTGCAGGTATATTCTTGTCAATCCGGATGAATTTATAATGGATTTTTGAAAAACCACTAGGCAGGAGGTGGGGATTACTGTTGTTGTCCTTAAGTAAAACATCATTGTTGAGGTAGTTTATCCAATTATTGGAAGGTTATGAAGTTGTTTTCCCTAAGAGATGTCATGTTAAGCCCGTCTTTAGAGTGTTATGTAATCGCATTAGGAGGGCTTCAGCCCCATCCTTCAAAGGTTGTGTGACCGTTTTCCAGGAGAGATGTCATGTCAATCCCATCATTGAAGAGTTGTGCAATCACATTAAAAAGACTTTAGATCAATCCCTTTCAAGGTAACTTGTACAATCATACTATAAAGACTAAATTGATCTCTTCTAAGGTAAATTGTGCAATTGCACTAGGGAGACTGAGTTCGTTTCATCCTTGAAAGGTTGTATGGTCGTTTCCCTAAGAGATGTCTTGTCAATCCCATCATTAGAGAGTTGTGCAATCTCACTAAGGAGGCCTTAGACAGATCCATCCCTTCCTAGGTAACTTGTCCAATCATACTAGGAATAATAAGTTGATCACTTCCAAGATAAATTGTGCAATCACACTAAAAAGACCGAGTCCATCTCATCCTTTATGAGATTGTTACCCTAGATATCACTTGAAGAAAGAAAGATATTGTTATTGTGAATAATTTAATTCATATATAAGAAACTTACATTCTTAGTCATTGACCATAATACATTTTATTGCCCTTTTAAGGCATAATCATCTTGATGATATTTTTGTTAAGATCATAATCTCAGCTCCAAAAAAAAAGAGAATAAAGTTTTTTCAGGAAATGACTCTTAGATGGTTAACAAACAGACTTCACATTGATTGATAAACAGACTTTACATATTTTACAGTTCGAATCAATATTTCACTTGTTCTTATTAAAAGCTTTTTAAAATCTAAGCCTCTAACCATATTTGTGAAGTTGACAAATATTGTCATCTTATTAAGCTCGTGTACAAGTAGAAAAACATACTTGAGACAATCAAATTGTTGCATGGCCTTTCCTTCTACAAATGTGCCAGCAATCGATGGATCTATTCTCCTGAAAAAATATCGAATTCAACTTTTTAAAGAAAAGATTTCAGCTGTCAACCAAAACCGATCCACTACGTAGCTTCAACAAAGTAATTTATGTGGGTTATTAAACATGGTCCACCACTCCTCCAATGGGGCATGGCTATCCTATCAACAAATGCCAGCTAATGCCATGTCCGAGCATTTAGCCATTTTGTATTCGGGCCAAATGTAGTCATACATTTCCTAGCACTATCATATACATTTCTACTTTTATAATTCTCTCCTATATACGGCAGATGGATACAGTACAGGACAAGTATTGTCTAATTTTTGTGGACAGGATCAGAGACAAGGAACATGGATGATCCAAAAAGGATGGAATGTTCCTGAAAGGGACGACCCTCATGCTTTCCCAAACTAGCCCTGGTGACAGTTTTTGTAAACCATTAAGAGAAACTAGAGGATTCCTGAGAAACAAACAAGGCACCCAAGTTACTATCAAGAGTCAAGATTTTCTGCATCTTGTGATCCACGCATACACTCATTTCGTCCCCATCCTCGTATCTATCCTTCGAAAGAAAACAGTGAAGGGCCAACATGCAGATGCACTTTTCCAGGTTCCAGGAGACACTGGGCCTTAATTGGAGGATACCGATTCTGTTGTAATTCAATTACATATCAACTTGCTGTTCATCTGTTTAATGTTATGCCCAGAATGCAACACAGTACCCAGTTCCTCCTATCTTAAGCACGCAGGCCACGAGCCTCTCAGTTCAGCAATCCATTATATCTTATGACATTCTTAAGATACTGACATAGAAACCAAAGGCCAGCAGCAGCAATGTGAAAATAAGAATGGAGAAAAACAAATAAATAAACAGTAGGACTTGAATTTTCTCAGTATCAAAAATTCAAAATTATCAGTAAGCTATATATTTATACATTCTCTACTCACATTTTTTAGCTTCAAAATGAATCGCTGTTAAACATAAAACTCATTTATGGACCAAACTCAGCAGCAACTTCTCTAACACTCAGGCCTCGCGAAAGAGAGAAGAAAAGTTTGCTCTTGAATCCACCAAAATACTGGTATAACCAGAGTGCCTAATTTGGAGGGAAATCACACAACGCTGCAATCTCAAGACACCCGGTTGCTGACAGTTTGATAAAGAGACCTAAGTTGTGCGTTCCATTTCTCAATGGCAGTATACTTCTTCATTCCCTTTGACCTGCATGACATTTGACAGTGAGGAAGATGGTTGGCTGTGATAAAAGCCCAGCATTTTTGCACAGATGTAATGGAAGTGCAATTTCAGCTGCCAAGCAGACAGTAGACCAGGGCAGAAATAAAGGAGAAGAAGCTTTACCTGTCACCACGCTCTAACAGCCTGTTAACTTGATCAATGTGTCCATCAATGCGATTATCCAATATAAGTGAAACCAACAACTGTTCAACATCTTTTTCTGGCACGTTGAGTTCCTGTAAGTCAATAGAATTTATAAGTTCACGGGGAATAGAAGTTTCTTAGGAATATATGACTAGAAAATCTCAATCCAGTTAAAATTCTCAGTCAAGTTTTAAGATCCTCAAAAATATTAACATTAAAACTTAAACATCAGTAATTGCACACAATAGTGCAACAGTAAGAAGAAACCATGGCCTTCACCTTTGATATGAAAGGAATCCTGATTCTTGTATAAGGTTTAATAAGTTTGAGCAGAACTTGAGTCCTCACATTCTTCAATAAATCTTCAATATAATTTCTTATGAATGGATCATCCATTATTGTCCTTCTGTTACTCTGAAGAAAGCCCAAGGAACAACTTAAATGTCAGCAGAGGAACAACAAAAAGGTTACCAACGTGTAACGTTATAAATCCCCAGAGTCCATTAACCATACCTTGAGGATTTTCTCAAACTCCAATATTTCATTTCGTTGATATGCAGCTATGAGATTGGTCATCGCCAAAATCTCAGGGTCATTTTTATATCTGAAGAGTAACAAACATTAGAGAACACACAAATGAGCTGGAGAGGAAAATATAGGACCAATCTTGAGATTGTAGAGCAATAAATATTATAAATGTACTTACGGTTTTGCCTCTTGACCGTCAAATGGATTTACTTCAGATTCCATCAGCATATTAGCTAGAACTAGGTATCTGTCAACCATGATGATTAGATCATTTTATGATAAAATGGCATAACAGCAGTTCTCATCCAGGCAGAAATCTCATTGGTAATGGACTATTGATGCAATGTAAAGGCAAGACATATCTTGCAAGAAAACCCCTCAAATGATTACATGTCACATTGATGATGTATATAACCCAAATTTCAATCCACATTTTGTTACTTTATACTTGTATCCAGCTGTTGTCAATTAGTATGGCACACCATGTAGTGCACCTTGTAAAGTTCTTTTCCACATCTGGATTTTAAGTGAGTTTTACTAATTTGTAACTTCAAAGCTTATTTCCCATTGGAGGGCAGCGAAGTGGCGTAAAATATCTTGCATGCATTTTGTTTCACTCAATAAACCAGAATTTCTAGGTAATACATAGAACAACAGGATGAAAAGAATGGCATAGCTTAACCAGCTAGCTTATAACTGAGACTTTGATGAGTCAAGGTAGGTGATACCAAAACAAACTAATACTTTGTCAAGGGAGAGAAGATGATGACAAGACCAAAAATAAATTTAAAAAAATATATACTAGAAGAAAAGGCAGACATACTTTAAGCATTGTATGCGTCTCTGGTTTCCAGCTTCATCATAGTTCTTAAAAGCTTCAAAAAAATCTGTCGCTGCCTCAGCCCATTGACGCTCTGCCATATGCATCTTCCCTCCACATTCACGGATTATTCCCATGATCCTTGGATGTGGAATTGCTGACTTGATAGCCAGTGCCTTTTGGTATAATTGCTGGAAAAATTTCATAAACAATTACATGAGAAAATCAAAAGAAACAAATCCTCACGTTAAATCATCATGAAAAAAAGTATGTTAAATCAACCAAACAGATAAACTAAAGTGTGGACTGTGAAAATTAAAACAGCAATACTAACAATAATACGACTCTCAGCAACCTTTATGTTTCATTAAAAACATGGGATATATTGGAATGAGAAATCCCTAATGTGAGTTAGTATATACTCCATGCAGGGTACCAAAATTGAACTACATTATCAGGGAAACCAGATACAAGGCATGTGTATATTGAGCTTAGTATCAACATCAACATCATATCTTTGGAGAACACCATATCCTGCTCTTAAGACTTACCAGGCCTAACAATTTTGTCAAATGGGCACCACTGAATAGGGGTGAGCAAAAAAACCGAAAAACTGATTAAACCGAGAAAACCGGAAAAAAAATAACCGAAAAAACCAAACCGTGAAAAAAAACGATTAAAATTTTGATAAAACCGACCGGTTCGGTTCGATTTCGGTTTTATAAGCCTGAAACCGAAAAAACTGAACCCAAACCAGAAAAAACCGAGCCAAACCAGTTTGAACCGGTTTTTGTCCAAAAAACCGAACCAAAACCGGTCGGTTTGAACCGGTTTCGGTTTTTTTAAAAAAAAAAAATCGGTTTGGTTACTTTTTTTTTAATAAAAACCGAACCGAACCGAAAATGATCACCCCTACCACTAAATAATAAAAAACCAATGCATTTTGTGTTTGAATTCTACAAACAACATGAAATCCTACTCAATCTGGTTAACAACAAGGTGGAGATTGCTTCCATAGAAGTTTTTCTGATTTTCCTACAACCTAAACAAGCACCTTGAGAATGTTCATTAATGAAATATGAAAGCATGACATTAGCTCATAAAATTGCATACCCTCTAAACAAAGTTCTTATCAGTTCTTATCAAATTTCATGCTATCAGCTGAAAAAATAATGAATTGACAGGTTACATGGTCGTTACTTCACGAAAGTGTACGGTCAAAGCACTCAGGTAAAAGAAAAAAAAAAACCTCAAGGATAGAAAATAGTTCAATCATACATATTTGTTTAACTGGTATTAAACTCCCATGGAGATTAGGAAAGCTCAATACAGTTATTACAGTATATACTATATCATCCAATTCTAAATACACAAGCTAAAGCACAAAATAAATACCGGAAAATTCTTACCTTGAGCTTTTTGTTATTCTTAGTTTCAGTATACATTTGAATCTCAATTGCATAGACTTCCAAAAGTTGGCTACCTTTCTTCTGATCATCCGTTCCATCTTCTCTTTGACAAGATTTGTGGAGTTCCTTCAGAATCTGTCATGTACAATGAATCAATTACATAACCAGTACTGCAGATAAAAAAAGAAAAGAAAAAGGAAAGCTAGAAAATGAATTAGACAAGGTACCTTACTCATCCGTCCATATTCACCCATATCAAACCAAATCTTGCAAAGCTTAAGATTTGTCTTGAACCAAAGTCTCTGTATAACAAGAGAACAACGTTAATGAACATCTTGACATAAAGGGTGCTAAGAAGATTACGGTGAAGAATTCCAACCTCATTCTTTGCCTCTTCAAGAGCCTTCAAAGTGGTCTGATAAAACTCTTGTAGGAGACCAAAGTTCTGACTAGCTGATCCAGAAACAAAGTCCATGATATTGTTTATACATTTCTCACTGTAATTTCGAGTCACTGCTGATTTGATGTATGTTAGCATCTCCCTATATGCTTCCATCATTTCTTTATATTTCCCCAATCGATAATAAAGCTTAACTGTTTGTTTCAATGCTTTGAATCCCCTGGTAACAAGAAGATTTTTCTTATCAAAAATTAGCTTACAGAAATAAATAATTCTAGGTAATTATTTGAGCAGACATACAAAACCAAAGCAGTTTATGCCTCATAAGAACAAAGAAACAATTTTAATAGCAGTACAAAGGCAAAGGCTATTAGCTACTTCCATGTCACCTCTCCAGCAGTGTAAAGAGCATCGACAAAGTATTTTGAAATGTAAAGAGCATTGACAAATATTAGCAGACAAAGGAAGAATGTCACTGTCCCTTTATCCACTCATGTCATTCCCCTTTAAGTCAACCTTTCAACTCCCTCTAAAGTCAATTAGACTGCAGCACATTAAACTGGTATAATTTATTAATATTAAGTGAGATAATACATGCATGCATGACATATATGACCTGTTTATCACACTCAGATACATGTTAAAGCCACTTGGTCTCTGGATGGAAAAGAGTGTCTATCATGCTAATCTGGATACTACTTGAATGAACTCTGAAAGTGAATACCACTTAAAAAGATAGCTTCAAACCCACAATACCTCTGTACAATTATGTATAGTGAATTAGTTTTTAGCAAGTAATTCTTTAGCCAAGTCATCCACTTGTCTGCTAGCTACATAAAGCTCATGCTACACAAAGATTCGCTGTTGTAGAGATCAAGTGCAAGAACCACATTAGTTAGACAGGACAAGATCAACAAAACTTAGAATTGTGCTGATTTTCCATATCACCTAAAGCTTAATTGCAGAAAATGTTTGCAACCTTGATTTGCATATCAGATCCTCCATACTTCCAATGAAGATTATCTACCTTACAAAATTCAATTTGAAATGAGAGGGAGAGAGTGAAAGGTGAAACTGAGAGCCACATGCTCAAAGTAATTATAGCAGAATTGAAAGTGTTAGTAATTACATTCTGCAGATCCAATTTCATTAACAAGACAGTTGGAAATTACTCACCATTCTGCCTTCTCTGGTTCCATGCTAACTACTTCAGCAAAACCTGCAAGTGCTCCTTCTGGGTCCGTTTCAACCAAACCTTTGTGTGGCAACAATGAAAAGGAAAAGGAAAATTACAACAGATACAAAATATACAAAAAGCATTTTAAGAACAACTAACGGTTTGACTGCATGAAAACTGCTAATCACAAGATAGCAGATAATGCCACATTAATGCTACTTAATTAAACCTGCTAATGAAAATAAAAAAACCATGCAACAAAGCCTTTCAACCAAGAAAACAAATCATACATGAGCATATGAGAAGAATAATGAGAATGGAAAAAAATCAAGACCCGAAATACAACAACAACAAAAACAAAACATACAGCGACTACTTGTTTATCTATGTCCAGGCTGATGACACCTCGCGACTAAACATAGTCTTTCAAAACCGAAAAATCATTCTAGACCCACTCGCTCAATTTAAATCCGAAAGTACCCAGAGAGACATTCTAAAGATCATCACTTCAAAAGCACCCAATCTATTTGACCTAACCTAGAAAAAATAGGGTTTTCTTTTTCTCTTGTCAAATCAAATCCAAGCCCAACTTGAAAAAAAGAAAAATTAAAACAATAATTTGCACAAATAAACTTCAACAAGCAATATCACCCTTTCTCGTAAAACCATAAGAACCCATTATCGATTATCAATGACAACACTCGATTTAGCACCAAATAACAATAAATAAATAGATAAATAAAGACCCATTTAATAAAAAAAATAACTATAAAGAAAGAAAATAAAGAACCTTTAGAATTGTAATATTGATTCTCAATATCAACATCCTGTTCCTCAGGCTCTTCGTCTGAGTACTCGAACCCATAATCCTCCATATCAGCATCTGAAAATATATTCGCAACAATTAAGAATAAAAGAAAAAACAGAATTTATTTATAGGGTTTTGCTAATTAAGTGGATTTGATGATATAAATTTGAAAAAACACCTGAACCCATTGTTGATAGAGCAGAAAATTTCGACTGTGTTCTTAGTTCTTACAGTAGAGAAAGGAATCAGTTTATTTTGAAAACCCTTGAAAATGGTCCAGGGCTTTTTATGGGTGTTTTAGTTCATGTTTGGCACTTCGGTACCTTTTTAAAAAAACAATTACTTTTTTATATTTTTACATGTTAATATTAAAATTATATTTTAATAAATAAAAAATATTATTTTCATATATTATAAAAAAAATATTTAAAAAAAACTTTTACCATATTATACTATCTGAAACTATACCATTGAAAACTTTTAATATTAGCAGTATTAACATGTTTCATGTGGTGATTGGAATTATGGTTTAATTGTATTTTTAAAAAAATATATGTTTTTATGTTTTGGATAATTTTTATGT
>Ga0307517_10014400_pt1 | contig 10626 bp, 7 predicted proteins | sample 23_EM_MG_FD_194515 | JGI IMG/M metagenome (GOLD analysis project Ga0307517, IMG submission 194515) | Populus trichocarpa ectomycorrhiza microbial communities from riparian zone in the Pacific Northwest, United States - 23_EM | ecosystem: Host-associated > Plants > Roots > Unclassified | place...
GTTGAAGACCATCGTTCTAAAAGGATAAACAGTTTCAAGAGTCTCTCCAGATATTGACAACATCCTACTACAGGATAGAATTTTTCATGATTTGAAGTACTGAGTGCTAGGCCAGCAGATGCATCTCTGCCCTATATTTACAGTAATTAAGTTAACAAAATAGTAATGTTGCCACTGATTTGAAAACAGTTAGGGTAGCTAAGTCCGCATCGATGAGCTCTAAGCAATTCCTAGGGTTTCATGCCCTCCATTGGAAAAAATGTCACCACATCGGATCTCCACATGAGAACCCACGTTATGGATCTCTATACCCTAATCCACCAGGAAGAATCCATTTAGTGTCAACAACTACACAATGATTCGGGATGTAGATGCTTAGAATCTTGAGCCTTGGTAGGCTCTCTACATTCCCATCATCTCTCAGATCTCCCAAACAATAAACATCCTTTGCTGGGAAAATTTTGTCCTCGTAAGCAATTCTGATTCAGAGAAGTTTAATCTAGTCCATGGAACCTAAAATTTACTCAACTTAGACGAAAGAATCCAGCACAAATCTTGACCAGGCTATTTACTGTGAAATGCTCTAAAATAAGTGCGTGCAGCTTCTTATCAAATGCTAGTTCTTCTAACAACTTTAAACTCTTACGCATAGTAATTAACCTGTCTACTTTTCGGCCTTGTTGTGTAGATTTCCAATTTCAGAACCCAAAATGGAATGAGAAAAACATAGTCAGAAAAATTCCACAAAACACACTTCCTATCAGTTGTTGACAGAATATGTCAAAATTCATGAATAGCAACTGCTGGAACCTGGAAAGGAGCAGAAAGAAGTATTAAACTACTTAATACCTGCCATTAGCACACATGTTTTAGGAACACTTTCAATACTGATTAAACTACTGGACAACAGATCATCTTCTTTATTGCTTAATACTTGCCAGTACCCTCTCACAGCTACCTAGTACCTATTCTAGCCAACTTTCTCTTCGTCACATGCTTCTTGCTCTTCATTGTCATAGTTGTTATTTGGGGAAGAGCGCGACATATATAGTCGAAGCCGGCCATCGTTTTTCTGGGCTTGGATAGAAGGAAAAGAAGGAACCGCTTCCAAAGCTAGCCCGCCATCGTTTTTCTCTGCTTGAACATGAGGAAGGCAAGGAACTGCTTCCAAAATTAGCCTCCCAACTTGTCGGTGAGGAATCAGGCGGATACTACAGGGGTCGCTGATTGACCCCAGAAGAGGAGGGAAGCGGCCAGCACTTGGTGAGGAATGATTTTTGTACGCTACAGACGGATTACTTCTAGTTTTAGACAGTCTCTCCTTACGCTCACGACTGACATTGTGGCTTTCACCCTCTTTACTCCAGCTTTCAGTGCTTTCAGTCCCTAAGATCTCAGTGCACATCTCTTTGCTCCTTTCTGTTGGTGAGGAGTACATGTTTATGTTACGTGCAGAAGAATCAGCATGGCATGATCTACAGGTTAGCTTGGACGAGAGGCACTTGCAGCTTGAAGGCTCAACAATGGAATACAAGTAACTGCAGCATTAGTATTAGCTAATAAACACCTGTGCTAAATAATAATGCATACGCGGAATTCAGTTGGTTGTTAGTTACAGAATTAGTTAGGGAGTTGTACAGTTAGTCGGAACAGTTAGTTAGTTAGTTAGTTAGTTACTGCTATACATAGCAGTTGTATTGGAAAGGTGGGAGGGGAGGCATGAAGAGATTACAGTTGATGCAGAATTGCATTCTCTCTCTTCTTCTTCTTCTTCTTCTTCTTCTATTCTCTCTTATTTCTTTTCTTCTTTCTACCCTTCTTAAAGTTTCTTTGTTTTGTTAAGGGAGACCTTAACAGTTTACTACTGGAATTGTTTCAAGAAAGAAAGAACTAAAAGGGCGAGGAAGAAGTGAAAGGGGAGGGGGTGTTGCAGTCAACGAGTACTTTTAAGAGGGAAAATGTAAATTTTGAGTTACCAACTAAGTTTAATCTATTGAGAACTTATAAGTAAAAGAGTAATTAAGTAGGTGAAAATGATTAGATTCCATCACCAAATCACAGATTTGATTCTCCAGCAAATCTCGCCAAAAAGTACTCTTCTTATGAATTCTAGTCCTTGCAGCAATGTAAACTGTATCTGTTTATTTCCTAGATCTAGTTCTTGTAGGTTTGTACTTGTTTCTTTTTATGAATTCTAGTCCTTGCAGCAATGAAAACTCTTAAGAATACAAAACACAGAAGGCTATGTAATAGAATCCCTGTTCTGCCTCATTTTCAGATCTCGCCATTTAACTGAAAAGGGGTTCAGCTCCAGGGATTGATCATTCTCAAGAAGTAGATGATGCCACCATAACTAACAATCACCGGTTGCTGCTGTCACAGTCCAAACTAACAATCAGCAGCTCTCTTGAACCCCAGACTTTTAATCAAGCTAACAAAAGTCCAGCAATAGAGGAGGAATAGAAGGCATTGATTGCTAATAAGACATGGCCTTTCGTGCCTAAACCTGCTGCAGCCAATGTGATTGGTAACAGGTGGGTTTATCGCATCAAGAGACTTGCAGACGGTAGTGTATAGAGGTGCAAAGCAAGGTTAGTGGCCAGGAATTTTACGCAGCAACATGGCGTTGATTTTACTGAAACATTTAATCCTCTCATTACATCTACAAATCTACAACTATACGAACTATTCTTGCTCTTGCAGTCTCCCATGGTTGGTGTTTGCAACAATTAGATGTCTCTAATGTCTTTTTCTGAACGGCACAATCAGTGAAGATGTGTAAAAGATCGGGCTTGATTTCGTATGCATATTGCACGTCCTTTTATCTGCTTAAACAAGCTCCACGAGTTTGGTTTCAACAACTCAGTTTCTTGACAGCATTGGTTTCTGTGGGTACCTCTTTGTTCATTTATCAGCACAAATCTGTGAGGATTTTCATGCTGATCTGTGTTTAATGATTTCTTAACCACAGGCAATGATAAGCAGGCAGTCACTGTTGTTATTCAGGCTGTTGACAAAGGATTTGCTATCAGAGATTTGGGCTCTCTTCACTATTTTCTTGGCATAGAAGTGCAGCACAACTCCGAGGGTGTTTTGCTTTCTCAACAAAGATAGTTGACAGGCAGAATGCAGCAGCTCATGCCCACTCCAATGGTCTCTTATCCTCCATTGTCCAAGGAGCAACGTTCGTCGTTAATATAGGAGCATTATGGGTGCTTTGCAGTATGCCACTTTAACCAGACCAGATATTGCCTTCTCAGTGAACAAACTGTGTCACTTTCTTCAAGCACCAACTGACATTCAGTGGAAAGCTGTAAAACGTCTGTCGCGATATGTCAAACACTCTTTCTTATGGTTTGCTGTCCTCTTCAAGTTCCCCGCCATCTCAGATTCAAGATTTCTCGGATGCTGACCGGGCTGGGTGTCCCGGTGATCAAGAATCTACAAGTGGTTACCTTATTCACCAAGGTAATAATTTGATGTCGTGGTCTGCCGGAAAGCCATGAACAAATCAACTGAATCTGAGCATAGAGCTCTTGCAAAAAAGTACTAAATTTAAATAAATAAAAATATAGTTTACAAGAAGAATGGGCCTGGGATCTTTTACTTGCCGGATTCGGCTCGGGTTAACTGTAATGTAGCATCCTTAAACAAAGAGGTACCGTTTGGACAATGCGTTAATTTAAATAAATAAAGCTGTGTTTTCTGACACTAGTTTCCTTTGGATCCCAAGGACTTGCTTGATCAGACTAGCTTACAACAGCCTTCGCCAGGCTCAAGCCGTTCTATTTCTGATTTTAACTTTGGAATAGACGCGGTTACACAGAAACCCTAAACTCACTTGCAATTTACATTAACTCCAAACTCTGGGCAGGAAAGATTGGCAAAAACAGATAAATGAAACTGGAGAGGTTTCTTAGAATTCAAGCAAGTCACAAGACCAATGAAATTAGCACCGTTTTATGTTCTTTCTGGAAAAAGCATCAGGCAAAAACCCATTAACTCCCAAAAACTTCCAATACCATGCTCGTTTCACAGGGAACTTGCAGTCGACTACTTGGTATATGCTCTGTATACAAAAATAATCCAGTTCAAATATTTTACATTAGATTGTGTCGAGGAAACTGTTTTTGACCTCTCTTGACTCCATTTTTATCACTCATGTGTTGTTAATGACATCATTCCAAAGGAATACACAATTTCAACAGTTATCTCCAGTTATTTACAACATGCTATACTACTGTTGTTTGTGAACATATATATATATATATATAGTAGTTTATTAATGACCTAAAGGGGCAGCAGCCAAATCTCTGACACGCTGGTTGAGACGTCGTCTTCGAAATATGCCAGCTAAACGTAGGGTGACAGCAAGAAGCATAGACATATACTCAAACAGTCTCACAACTCCAATGCGTCCTGTAGAACAGGCATTGATCTAAGTCAAGAGAGTGACTACAGAGAAAGGACAGCCAAACATCAAAGCCACCCAGCACAAGAACTACGTAATTAAAAACCATTTTCTTTTTAATACACAGTTTTTTAAGGTGTAGGGACCTAGTACAGGCACAAATTCGGATCATAATTTTGGACCAAACATTAGCAATTACATATTTGAAAAGAAATCAATTTATGGAAGACAAATGGGGCGAAATCATCTAGCATCCTAATATTTCCATATGAAAGTCTATGGGAGAGAATAACCTATTAATTTTTGGATTTTACAACTATTATGCAAAGAAACAAGCAATATGTTCCCAAGAAAGTAACTTACCTAACGGGATAAAGTCAAAGGGTGAGGATATATAGAGGATAGCCAAAAAAATCTGCGTACAGAAAATATAATACAGATTACCCAGAGAAAAAGCAATGAAGCCAGTCAAAATGAGTGTACCAAATCACTTTTGGTTTGCAAAACCCAAGCATCCATTAAGCGACCACAAATACACAATTGATTCAACATATAGAGATAGATCTTAGGAGTCTTGAGTCCTCATGGTAGCAAAATAAGAAAAAGTTGCATTGTTTATCTTCCATAGATCCACTGTGTTCCCTAATAAAATTTCTCAAACTTCAATGGATGACAGGTTATCACTGTGTGGAGTTGCTAATGCAACAGCACAAATCACTAGGCTATAAACCATGGTGATGCTCTGAAATGAGTATCCACAGCTTACTATGAAATGCTACTACATCACTTCAAAGTTCAATTTTACATGTTCCACTTGTCTATTGCCTTTTTTCGAGCCTACAGAATGAAATAACCACACTGGTAAAGCCAAAAGTTGCCAAACAACCAGGATGCACATCACAGAGCACCCTCCGCTACCACTAGCATTATTATGGCACTTAATTTCTTCAGCATCTCACTCGGTTTTACTCTTGTATAGCGCATCAACAAGGAAAAAACTCACAACTTTTCGCTAATGCCTTAACTCTTAAACTAGATGATAGTCTGACTTGTTAGTTATTCATACTTAATAGTGATGATTTCAAATTCCAGAAATCCAAAAGGATGTCAGCAGAATATTAGCAAGAATAGTAAGGAAGATTTGGTAAAACACAATCTTATTGTGTTGCTCACAAAAGATGTCAAATTTCATGCACAGAAACTGCTGGAAGGGGGTAGCAAAAATGAGTAGTGTGTAAAGTGGACAAAATTGCTAACTCTGTTTGTGGCAAAAAAAAAAAAAACAGTTTGTAGTTTAAAATTAAAACTGAAAGGAAGATACAATTCTCAATGACTGTAGAATGAACTTACTGCAAACATGCGCATGAGCTTTTCATAAAGGAAGAAATTGTGTCCATCAGGATCCATCATTTCTTCAAGCATTCTCTTAAAGAGAAATGGCACCACGTGCACTTTCTGCAAAAAGAATTCTCCGATGTTTCAGAAAAAGCATGTTCAAAATTAAACACGCAGATTATACAATGAATTTCTCCAGAAACGTTTAAAAGAAAATGGAGTAGTTTTGTAACTATACATGATTCAAACATAATGAAACAATGAATGGCAAAGCAATTAAGGATTCTTGCAGCTAACAATTTCACCGGCTGTTGTTTTCTAATTTCATCTCTATGTCCTGTTTCCCAGGTTTTCATGTCAGCCATATCGAAAAAATGGCCCATTTCAATGAAGTTAGATATTCCCTGAGAATGTCTAAGTTGTTACAAAATAAGAACAAACACCTCCACACATATCAAACTCGAATTACTTCATAAAGGAATCTTATTCGAGAAAAGCTGGAAATAAGAACAACGAAGGTAAGGTTGGCAAAACGACATGTAGAACATATAAACAGACAGCAATCCAGCATCCCATATAGCATAAGTTATTAGAATGGCAGTAGCTATACAAGTCACAGGAAACCTGAACTAACAACAAACCATCATATTTATCACAAGATCAATCGAAGTATCACCGTCAAATTTTGCCAGGTAACGACTAACAAACAACACTAAACAAAACCCCCCAAGGTGATTATTAGATAGACTCACCCGAGCTAGACCTCGCACGCCGCCGACAAAAACATGGTTATACCTCCGAACATCTTCCAGAACTTTGACAACTTCCTGCTCTTGCTGACCATGTAACGATGCCTCCGGCGTCAAATTGCTGATTCTTGACGAGCACATTGGACACTTGCAACGGCTAGACGGCCCAGAATACTTCCAGTACTGAAGAATGCAACTACCTGATCAACAACATTAGCCCAAAAACATCATCACCTAAGTGCCTGCCGATTCAAGATTTTTTCTGCTCTCTCTCTTAATCCGCGAAACACGAGATATTACAATTTATTTAATCCAGGATTAAATGCCATAAACCAAGAAATTCCGAATTAATAAATTTGAAACCCTAACAAAAGAAAGAGAGAAATACCACAATACCAGTGACCGCAGTTAGCTTTGCAAGGAACATCGAAGGTGCCGAAGCAAATAGGGCAGCAATCATCAAGAGGAGGACCTTCGCGATCCATGTAGCTAGGGTTTTTCAAAACCACCGCCGTTTTATCTTCTTCTTCCGCTTCTTGTTCAATCGCATTGTTGTCGTTTTGGGGCGTTTGTTGTCGATCAGGAGAAATGACAGGTGTTGCGTTTTGCGCACTCATGCTTCTTCTTTGTTAAAGCATTTTTATTTTGTCTCCATTTTCATCTCTTTTAAAAGGAAGATTTGTTCTTGTCGCTTTCTTCTCTCTCTCGCTTTCCCCGAGAAATTACCAGGAAGCTCAAATGTTGTGTTCCCGGCTTTGCAGCTTACATTACCTTAGCTTAGCTGCTTTCCTTTTGCAATAAAAGCTTAGCCCGGACACTTGACGGGCTTTTAGGCCCATTTGAGGTTGGGCCAGAAAAAAGTCCACAACTGATCACTTTAGTTGATTTTTTTTTTTATTATTATTTGTTAGGTTAGGGTGGAAACCGTTGAATTTTCTAGGCAGAGGGTGTCTTGAAATGTTGTGTAAATTATGTTTTTAAAATTTTATTCTTGTTTAAAATAAAAAAAAATTATATTTTCATGATATTTTGATTTGCTGATATCAAAAATAATTTTTAAAAAATAAAAAAATATATATTTTAATATATTTCTAAACAAAAAGCATTTTAAATCGTCACCGTTATCATAATTTCAAACAGATCGTAAGCATTGGACCAATAACAAATTTTGGATTATGAGCAATATGGAGAATAAAGAAGTACGCCCTCCAAGAACATGATTCTAAATTGAGCCAAGCATGGATTATGATCCCTTCCCTTTAGTATAAAAAGTAGGAATAAGTTACAATAAATCCGAGAGGAGTGAGGACAAAGTAAGCAAAACTATATCTTTTCGGTGTACCAAGCGACTGTCACAATATTCACCATTGTCCTTATTTTATTTAAAACTCATAAATTTCATATTAAAAAAAAAAAAAAAACACTAGCGGCAATGCGTGTGATTCACTAGATTAATGTTGGGTTTCCCTGTTTCGGTGCCCACGACGAAACATCGGCATGACAAAGAACTTCATGGTGCCATTGTTACAGTGGAAGCGAGCTCCTCCGCCGCAAGCAAAGTAATAGGGCTGCCACCTGTTGAGAACGATCCCGGACCCATCACCACCCCCTTTGTGTCTTATTAGCAACCAACACGGCTCTGCTCGGGTTGCATTTTAAAATGGAGTATCATTGTATTAAGTGAGATTAAACTAACCTAGAGTATCATAAATGGACCATTTTTTAGAGCCCAATCGGCATAATTGACACCAAATGTCCACTTCTGAGATCTACCCGCAACAATCTTGTTGGGTGTATCTGTACTGTTTTGGCGACGAGGACGACGCTTGAACCTCCAATCGGTGTTGTTGAAACTATATTGCCGTTGCCTGCATGGAGGCACTATGCATAAGGATGAGTGCTTGTGAATATGCTATACAAGCCATCTTCTTCCCGCTCAAGAGCAACTTGAGAAGGTGTGGATTTCAAAGAAGAATCATTGTTAAAAATTAGTAAATATAAAGGAAAATACTAATAGAATTTTTCTATTGATATATTGCGGTGAACTTTACTGATGAAATTTTCTATCTTTACATTCATCGGTAAATACAAATGGAATTTTTCTATTGGTATATATCGGTAGAATTGCAGTGGTAAATAAGAAATAAAACAAAGGTCAAATAATATGATGACGTATAACTTTTATCGACGGAATTAACCCGATGGTAAAGTACATCCTTGAATATGCTAATGGAAAAAAACCTCTCAGTATATACCGATGGAATTACAAATGGTATTACAATGAGATTTAAAAAAGGCAAAGTATATGGTGATGTGACATTTTTACCATCTCTTAAAAATCTTTCTAAGTATAGGCGTTGATATGAACATGTTCCCAATGCCCCCTGGAAATTTTTTAAGCATAGAGTCGATAAGGATTTGTTTCCCTTGACCTCTTAAAAATTTTCTAAGTACAAGTGTTGATATGGGCATGTCCTCTATAGCCCTTGAAAATTTTTTAAGCATGGGAGTCGATAGGGATTTGTTTTCCTCAACTTCTTAGAAATTTTCTAATTATAAGTTCATTCTTATTGGGCTCTCCCTAATCACTTATGCATTTTCTAAGTACAAGCTTCATCCCTTGTATTCCCCAAAACCACTTAGAAATTTTTAAAGTACAAGTTATTTTTCCATGAGTTTCTCCACTTTTTAAGGTTTTTTTTTTCTAAGTATGAATTCCTCTATTGTTTCACCTCACCCTTCTTGAAATATTTCTAAGTATGAGTTCCTCCACAGTTCACCTCCACATACTTTTTTTTTCAAACATGGTGCACACCCCTACACATAGACTCTCTAGTATATTACCCGAGGTTTCCACCCCTCTTCTTGGATGAAGAAAACTCGATAAATTCATCGTACTGAGTATCTTTACAAGTCTTTGCATGTAAATATCACAAAAACTTAAGAGCTATTGATAAACTCAAAGTTAACAAGCCTAAAAAACCCCCTTAAATCCTTAAAACCTGTGATCTCAAACAACATACCGAAGCTCAACCCTCATGGGCTCAACTTAGAAGAAGAGCCTAATGTCATAAGCTCAACCTTAAAAAAGAGCTCGGATCTCATGGACTCGGCCTGGGAAAGAGGCCAACCCTCATAGCTTTGGAGAAGAGCTTAGTGTCATAGGCTTAACTTAGAAAAAAAGCCTAGCACTCATGGGCTCAGCTTTAGGGAAGAGGCCAGCGCTCATGAGCTTAGCCTAAGGGTAGATCTCATCCCCTAAGAGCTCAGCTACATTTTGGATCATACTCTCCCTACACCTTTAGGTGTATTGAGATGGTTTATAAAATTTCTCTAAAAGCCCACCATATTTCCATCGACATTAATGTTGTGTAAGAGATAGTTTATAAAATTCCTCTAAGAGCCCACCATATTTCCATTAATATTAATGTTATGCACATGATAGTATGTAAAAGTCATCTAAGGACTCACTATATTTTTATCGATATTAATGTTTGTGTAAAAGATATTTATCATTCATCAATGCATGTTAGGAATATTTTTTCTTATTAAAACTATCATATAAAATTACATTAGCCCATTCGCTCCTTAAAGAAACAAAACTTATTGGCTATAAATACACCATGAATCTTTTAAACACCAAGTTTTTAATCTTCATTCTTTATTGTATATATATTTTTTCAAGGTCTCTTTTTAAAATATCATTGTATTTTCTCTAAAAGAGATACTTACTTAATTATCGGAGAGTCCCCAAATTCACTAAAAGAGATCTTTTTTAGGTATCATAAAGCAGCCACCAGCCATCTTGGTTAGAAAAAATTGATAAAATTATCATAACTATGAGATTAATCGATTATCCAACACATAAAATTTGTTCCTAAACTATGTGGATTTTTTAGTACATCTTAATTTCTTTTTCAAAATATATCATGCTTAATGCTCCGTTTGTTAGTTGGAAAGTAGTTTCCTTTTGGAAAGTGAATTCCAGAAAAGTGAATTATTTTTCGATGTTTGGTAGTGTAATGGAAAATAAGTTGGAAAACATTTTTCAGTGTTTGTTTATGTCATAGAAAATAAGTTGGAAAATAACTTATTAATGTTTTACTTTTTTCAAGTTTATTAAAATAATGA
>Ga0307517_10014401_pt1 | contig 10625 bp, 11 predicted proteins | sample 23_EM_MG_FD_194515 | JGI IMG/M metagenome (GOLD analysis project Ga0307517, IMG submission 194515) | Populus trichocarpa ectomycorrhiza microbial communities from riparian zone in the Pacific Northwest, United States - 23_EM | ecosystem: Host-associated > Plants > Roots > Unclassified | place...
AGGTGACGCAAAGTCAGGACGCGACGTCGATCCGACGTTACGTCCTGATTCGCGATTAGCATTCCGACGTCCCGGGCGTCAGACGCACGGGGCGCACAGGACGCAAGGTATTATTTTTGCTGATGTATGAGATTCTTCCAATTTCATCCTAAAACAAGCTTCAAGACTGCACCTGTGTTGCCCATGTAAATGCAAAAACATTTTTATCATCAGGAAGATTTAACTTATTCAAGGAAATAAATGAAATCAATAACTTCATAGTATCGCTTCCCTTCTTGTTTTCTTTGTGCACCAATGATTCTAGGGAAATATCAAATGAAAACTCCAGGTGCCTTTCCCTAGCTTCCGGTAAGGCAGGACACACAGATATAACATGTTCAAAACTCTCTTCTTCTTCTTCACACCTCGGGCAAAGAAAGGACTTGTTAGGGTCCCTCCAATCTTTGTCTGCTCTTAGATAGCTCCTACCGGCCCTCATCTGATGGATGCGCGCAGCGGTAAACTTCTGTGATGTCATTAATCGCCAGCATGTTCTGAACGGTGGCCTGTAGCCATAGTAATCAGGGTAGTTGCGCAATTTCCATTTTTTGTAAATGGTTTCCCTAACCGTTTTGATTGTGTCATCATAGTACGTGCACTTTTTGCCACTAGGGGGTGACCATATGTTGGGTTTTCTTGGGACCGGCCATTTCTTAAAGATCAGTCTGGCTCTTCTGGCGATGTCATCAATCGGTAACACCCTCTGGTTCGACACCGGGGTGGGAACGTCACGGATTATATAGAGACGCTCAGCTGGTGGGCACTACTCCCCATGCGCTGTGGTACTTGAGCTGAACTGAACCATAATCGGCTTCTCATGACAATTCAGAGGGGAAATACAAGGTGCCCTGGAACTCCAATACTCGAGTACCCACCCACCCCAAAATCCCCAAACCAGACCAAGGAAGGGGTGGGAAGGGCCCAAATCAATACAAGAACACATATGATAACCCAATTTAGCAACACCAATCCTTCCCCTCTGGCTCACCCAAGTAATGAAGTGGCTGGCCAGACATTAGATCCAAGCCAGCTCATCCACAATCACTCGAATCCGATGTGGATGTCTTCTTTTTTTTTCCCAACAACGTATCTATCCACTCCACCAAAGTGCCACTTTTCCATCCCGTTCCATTCCACTCTATTCCATTCCGTTCTATTCTATTATCCCCAGTTCTGCCACTATTCCCACACGAGACACCACACTATTAATCCTCTAAACACCCCGCCGCCTTATCGAACTTTAGCTTCTGGAATTTATAGGGATTCACCATTCATTCGTACCGGCACGTAACAGGTGGCACACAACTCCCTGCGGCAACTGCAGCGGACGCGCAGGTATCAAGACCACAAGTGTTAACAATTTTCATTCAGGCAGGATAGCACAGTACTGCGAGTCGAGCCCCCCCCCCAATACTCGTATACGCAGCAGCATGTTACAAAAAGATACAATCATCAGATTCCTATAATACAGGCAGAGCAGCAGAAATATCGTATGCTAGTGTACAGGCAGCAGTGAGCGCGGACACAAAATTTAATACAACAACGATATGAATAGATAAGGAATAGCAGCTAGTATTATAGGAGGCTTTCGGCAAGCCGAGGTTAGCACGACATACGAAATCTCCACCATTCAGCTCCAGCCAAGACGAGAATCCGATAAACACGCCAGAGAACAACACAGCACAGCACAGCTACCAATGGTATAAGAATAACGAAGACCACCCACCCATAGCATAGCAATGAAGAAGCCACGACAAAAATGCTGTAGAAAACACCAAGAACACCACAACACCATCGTAATATAAATTACGAAAAAAAGAAACCGCCCATGCTCCCCCCCCCATCATATTCTTATGTCCCCGTCCTCTCCCTCTCCCTCACCCCCTCAAAACACCCATTGCAAAAGCAATACACACCCTCCTCCTCCGCACACCCCGAGCATACCGTCACATCGCAAGAATCGCACCGACGCGTGCACACATAACACGTAGATCCGGCACACCTGCCGCAATTCGTTACGGTAGCGAACGAAGTTGCGAACGACTGGACTCTGGAGCAGACATGACAGCGGGGCGTTCCTCGCCCTCCTCCCATTGATACTACCACTCTACCTAGACCCAGCGGTACTTCCGCCGGGTTGTCTTGGGAGGTGTGCATGTGCTCGTCGTAGTCTTCCATTTCTAAAGGAGGAGGGGAGGAAGCTCGGAAGCGCTTTAGTTTTGGGGCCTGAGTTGCTGTTGCCATTGAGGAGGCGCGGTGAGAGAGTTTCGGAAGGGGTGACTTTAGCTTTGGAGGGGTGGTTGTGGTGGTTGTGGTCGTGGTCGTGGTAGTAGTGAGATGAGGCGAGGTTGTGGTGGGGAATTTCGAGGTGAGGAAGAGGGAACGTTTTGGCGGGTAGGTGGTTGTTTGGTGTGATTGCCCTGTGGTGGTAGCAGTTTCCCAGAGGAGTTTTAGGTCATTTGGCGTTTCGGTTAGGAGGTCCTCCAGCCGGCGCTTTCGAGCAGTGGAGGCTGCTAGAAAGGAGGAGGCTTCTGGGCTTTGAACCATTGTTTTTTTCCCTCGGCTATCCTTTATTTGGAAAAAGAATTGCTATGGGGTGTGTTGGTTCGAGTTGGGTTTGTAGTATGGTGGGTATTTTTATCGCGGTAGAATAAATTAGGGAGCTCTGTGGCTAGCCTCTTTGTGGAGGGTGGAGACAGCCGGCAATATGTTTGTAGAGCAGAAAGGCGAGTGAACACCTCCTGTGTGTTGTCGTTGTTGTTGGCGAGGAAGACTGAGTGACAAGAGTATTAAGCCTCGATGATGGTGACGATGGTGACGGAGGGATCACGGGCAGGAACAGTGTAGGGACAGAAGAAGATGGAGGGAGAGGAGGGAGGGAAAGCAGGGAAGTGTCGAACAGTAGGGCTTAACAAATTTAGGGTAGGGTATTCAACAATTAGCGGCCCGAAGGTTTCAGAAAAAGGTACGATATAAAGAGGGCCCCCTAATAATTTCTAATAGCGGTAGCAATTCTTAGGTCCTGTTCAAACAATTTTGCCAAAATGAAAAACTCCAGTTCAGGAATCCGCTGAGTCAGTCACTGCAATCACGGTAAGCCCACCACATGCATCGGATGTCCAGATCGCCTCCCCTCTTTCCTACCACATTCTCCTCCTCCTCGTGCCTTCGTCCACTCCTCTCGGCGGCGGGTATCCGCCCCCAATGATGACTTTTGGTTGGCGGAATCCTCTCTCCTTGCTCTGCTTGGCTCTCCTCTTCCCCGCTGGTCAAAGGTGAGAGCCCCACAAGTCCCTCGGTAACACCCTTGAGCCACGCATGCTGGCATGAGCGAAGTGTATTTTTTATAATTTCCCAAAGCAGTTGGCATTAGTTGGTAGGGTGTTCCAAGCTAATAGCCCATCGAGCAGATGAACGCATTTGGTTCCCGGTGGATACATATCGGCTGTAACAGGAATTCACAAGGTATCACTCGAGGAAGCTCACCAATCCGATTGGCCGGGCAGATATAGTACCAGTGTCTGTCAGAAGGGAGAGGGTGGGAGAGGGACAACTCGACGGCTCTGCGGCATACGATTGTAGGGTGCCTGCGGAATAGGTGTTGGATTGGTCGAGCGGCGCTTCCCAGCCTGTTTCATCTCCTGCAAAGACTAGACCGAAGAGCCTGCGACTCGAACATGTTTTTTACCTGCCACATAGACTCTCTCTTATGCGGGCCAGGGCCGCTAAAATATGTTATGTTTAATCCCACGCAGTGTGCCGCTCTATTTGTGGTGGATATGTGGGAACAGGGGTTCATCACTCACAGCTCATCACTCGAGCAGTCCAATCTGCAATGCGGCTCAAGCATCTCATCCAATCTTCCCACATCACGTGGTGCCATTTCTTCGGGGCTTGTCTTGGCGACAAATTGACAAACCAACTGTTGGGGGCCCCGTCACTAAGGAAATACATCCTCCATCTGAACCTCACCGTGGCACTTACTCTCCGAACAGCAAGGGGGTTACGAGCAAGGCTACGGACCGTATATACTACAACAGCGGACTACAAGAACGACTGCTTTCGCTCGATTCCCCCGTTCAATCTTCAATGACCCTGCTTCACAATGTCTTCACCACAACAAGGAGCTTATAAGCCGCGCACGAAGAAGCCGAAGGCTACTCGCTCCGTCTCGTTTTCCCTGCCGGCGCTGCCGTTTCCCTTGGCCTCATTTTTGCACCCGCTTCGCTCGGCTTCGTCCCAATGGCTGGTTCTACCGGTGCTACTTATGGTTTCAATTCTGTTCCGATGGGCTGTTGGGTTGGGCTCTTACTCCGGTGGGTTCATCCTTTCCGTTTATCGGGGGTCTCGAGGGGGTTTTTTTATATATATTTTTTGGCTAACAGAGGGAAATATAGGAATGGCGGCACCACCGATGCACGGTGACTTTGAGGCTCAAAGACACTGGATGGAAGTCACGACAAACTTGCCCGCGAAGGAATGGTACTGGCATGATTTGGAGTGGTGGGGATTGGATTATCCTCCCCTCACGGCTTACCATAGCTGGCTTCTTGGAGTAATGTGTGAATCCCCTCGATCACGTTACTAGGGGTTATCAAGCTGACAAAAATGTGGTTTAGTGGTGGGGCGATCAATCCTGATTGGTTTGCGCTTTTCGAATCTAGGGGATTAGACGATGTCGCGTTGAAGACTTTCATGAGAGCTACTGCTCTAGCCTCTGAGCTTTTGACGTATGTGCCGGCGGTGGTAATTTTTGTCCGGGTCTTTGGCAGGCAAGCAGACTTGAGCAAGTATGATAAGGTATAAGAGTAGGATTTTATTAGGAACTTCCGGAGGCTAACAGTGATAGGGGGTTGCGCTCGCGGCGATTCTTATGCAGCCTGCTCTCATGATTATTGACCATGGGCACTTTCAGTAAGTCGAGATTTTCACTACGCTTTCTGATGTCGGTTTCCTAATACCCCGGTCCATCAATAGGTACAACTCGGTCATGCTTGGATTCACTCTTTTCGCGGTTGATTGCTTTATTACTGATCACATTTACTGGGGCTCGTTCTTCTTCGTCCTTTCCTTATCCTTCAAGCAGATGGCACTTTACTACGCACCGGTTATCTTCGCCTACCTTCTCGGACTCTGCCTGTATCCCAACATCAATATTCCGAGGTTCGTGCTTCTAGGAGCAACTGTTATTGTCAGCTTTGGTCTTGTGTTTGCGCCACTGGTTGTTTTTGGAGGAAAGGAGCAGATTTCTCAATGCTTGTTCCGTGTATTTCCGTTTGCCAGAGGGCTCTGGGAAGACAAGGTCGCCAATTTCTGGTGCGCTGCAAATATACTTGTCAAGTTCCGGGAGAGGTTTGATTCGGCTATACTCCAAAAGGCTAGGTAAGACACTCACTCTTCCGTTTTGGCTTAACTAATTTTATTCCATTCCATAGTCTCGTCGCGACATTGGTAGCGATCCTCCCACCCTGCTTGATACTGTTCTTCAATCCCCAAAAGAGGCTACTGCCCTTGGGACTTACAGCATGCGCGTGGGGGTTTTTTATGTTTTCGTTCCAGGTTCACGAGAAGAGTGTCTTGTTGCCATTGGTGCCTACTACCCTCGTGCTTGCCGGAAGTCTGGACAAGAATACTGTTTCCTGGGTTTCATGGATGAACAACGTTGCTATGTTCAGGTAGGTCCTACCAATTTCTCTAGTGTACTTGCTTACTAACATATATAAACAGCATGTGGCCACTCCTCCGCCGTGACGGACTTCAACTGCAGTACACTGTCCTCACATTACTCTACGCCTGGCTAATGGGTACCTTTGAGCATCTCCCAAAGCACTGGTTTGGGAAGTTAGTCCACGTGGGAAGCTACATTTCCATTCTAGCCACCCACTTTGCAGAGGCCTTCTTATTCAAAGGCCTTCTACAAAAATACCCAGACCTGTGGGTAGTGGTCAATGTTGAAATCTCCTTCAGCTGCTTCACAGTGGCTTGGATATGGGTCCTCTGGCGGCTCTGGAAAGAGAGTAGAAAGGGAAGGAAGAAGCCGAAGAGGGAGTAGAAGAGTAAGAACCATAAACACATCGCTTTCTTTGTCTTTTTCTCTCTTTTTCTCCTTTTATCAATACACTTTCCTGTAGATCTATTTGCATTGGGCCGGCTTACGAAATATATAAATAAATATATAAATAAATGTGAGCTGTGATAGAGTGAAGGAGTTGAACCAGTAATACCCACTTATCACTACCATTCGTTCGGGATTCTCGTGAAATAGTGGGCTATATCGTACAGTGCACTCTATCCTTACCCTTCCAATAACAAACTCCAATCTTCTATCGTACCGTACAATCTAGGCGTATGCCACACACCCTCTCCATCTAAACTTTGAACCCGAAACCGGCCATGCAGGTCTTGTACGCGGTGACCTTGTCAAGACATTTAGTCTCCGCGTCCTCTGTAAGAAGGAAGCATTCGTCGCGCGAGGCCTTTTCGTCTTTGCATACACCTTTGTCAGATGAACGTTAACTTTAATTAATTGCCTCAGGACGGGGTGGGTTCGGGTCTAGTTCAGATACGTACAGCAGGGCTTTGGACCGGAAGAGGTAGCCTTTAAAGCAGTGTTTTCTAGGAGGGGTAGGGCTGTCAGTTGGAGATATTAATCGGGGGGAATTGGAGTGGGAGGGGCGAACCCGACGCTGGGGAGGTTTGCGCTGTAGGTGAGAGATGATTTAGTAATGGTTGGAAAGCATTGAGGGTCTGGAAGGAGATGGCTTGCCTATCCTGGACACTGTGGGAATGTTGGACATTTTTGAAGTCTGGAGGTTGGACAGAGGGTAGTGGTGGGAGAGAAGGAGATTGGTTGGTGGATGATAATAATAATATTATCATGCAAAAAAAAGCTCACGGAGGGGAGGCACATTATTAATGCAGGAGTAGCACGCGCCGTTGTGCGGAATTACCCGGTCACAGCCGCTAGCAAGTTACCAGTGTATTGCATCATACCGTAAAGCTCGGACACGCGTGTGTGACTTCATGATCGTCCATGATTGCCAGCTTATCATATAAGTTCCACCTCCCCTTCCCCTCCACTCCACTCCACCCCCACAAGCAATCCATCATCAGAACAGTACGGCGAAAAATGGGCAACGCAAAATCCACACCCCTCAACAACGCTTACACCGGCCTCCCACGGGTCCCCACCGTCGACCCGTCCTCCTCGACCGAGAAGCGGGACAGAACACTGACCCATCTCCTCCGACTAAACCACCACAGCCATACCATTCTCTACTCGCAGCAGCGCTTCCACAACCACCTCCCGCATGCGCTAGGCAGCGCCTACCTCCTAGGCGCATCCAGCGAACACCTAACAAGGCTCTACGAGAGCGAGAGCAAGCCCCTAGAGCCCTGGCCGCCCACAAGTCCGGGGGAGATAGCACGACACGATTGGCGCGAGCACATCTCCGACCGACGCTACCAGCGCGCGTACCTAGACTTTTTCGAGGACGAGCTAGTCCGGCTGGGGTACGATTGGCGAAGGGTGGTAGCGGAGTACCTATTCCAGGGACCCGAACCGCTGATTTTCGGAGGAATGGGTGGACTGGGCCACTCGCTCATACACTTGGGGTATGCGTTCGAGCTGGGGAGCAAAGAGCTGGGTATGGAGGCTTTGGCCATGTTCGCTACCAATTACAATCTTTTGCACGGGTATATCGATGCGGAGTTCCCCACCGCTGTTGATGGGGGGCCGGTTGATTGCTCGGTCCCTGCTCCGCCGACTGCACACGTCACCGAGGACCCGTTGGAGATCATTCGCAGGATTAGAGTGGATCCTGCGTTCGATGGGATATTCCCTCACCCTGGCGCGGATAATATTGCGCCTCTGCTCAAGCTCCGCGAGCAGGAGGTGCTCGCTTATTACCGCCAATTCAAGATCACATCGCCCGCTAATGCGCACAAATCCTTGAACCGTGTTGCTGCGCTGTTGCTCGTCTGCTCGCATGATCCCGGGCAGCCCGAGTTTGACTTCTTTGTCGTCCACTTGACTACCGTTTCCTACGCAATTCGTACCCTGCTGCCCGAGGTGCCTGAAGAGTATGCACTACCACTGGTCAAGATGCACTGGCTGTTCGTCATCGTGGTTTATATAATTCAGCTAAGGAAAGAGGTGCGTCCCGAGTTACTGGATGGGGTGGAACTGGGCGGGAGGGGGTGGGGGGATGTTGCACAGAAGGCACTGGGTAAGGATGAGGGGAGCGAGGGGGAGATGGAGGATGCGCATTATTTGAAAGGTATGCTTTCTTTCTCCCTATTCACCATTATAATGATTTCTCCCGAGAGAAAGAGGAGCTAATGGCGGGGGAATAGCGGTGAGGGCATTCAAGGATTCGGCACAGCTGTGGAAGGATCAGGATGAGTTTTACTTGAGGGCTGCTCACAAGTTTGCTTGGGAGTTTGAAAAGTGGTCATTTGGGAGTGAGGAGCATAATTAACTTTGATTGTCACCCGTTGTTTATACCCATGCCAGGCTTGCCGTTCGTTACTGCGCATTGTTATGGTGTTTTTTTCCGTGGAATCATTTCTCATTAAATATCACTACTTGCCGCTCCTTCCACGCCAAACTACATCACAGGAACTCACTCGTCCTGGGATGGAAGGAAAAAAAAGTAGGTGAAAAAAAATCTGGGAAAAAAGTAAAGGAAATGTATAATGGTAAACCTAAACATCCCTAACATACCCATAATCACCCTCCTCTCCGAGTCCAGCGCCCCGAAACCTCTCACCGAGCACGCGAAACCTGCTTAAGAAGGCGTCGGTATCGACGTATGTTCCCTTTAACCACCTCTCCCCACTATCGGGGTCGAACTCCCTCCTAGCATGCAAGATCCTACGATTGGCGAAAACCGCACACACACCCTCCTTCAGCATGATATTGAACTGCGCCTTCGGATCGCCAGCACTATCCGCGAACATCTCTAGCGCACGGCTGAACAACCTGAACCGCCCGGGGAAGAGTGGGTCTCCGGGCGCGTCCTCGAACACGGCCTGGAAGGGCGGCGAGTAGTTGACGTGCGAAATGCGCTTATTCGTGCGGTAATCCGTGTCGTCGAGGACCACAACGGGGCGTACCTTGTGGTAGTGGTGGCCGTCGTTGCGGTAGTGGTACGGGATGGGGTATGTCAACAGCGAGTTCCACAGTGAGTGACTGGTCATGCGAACCGCTGTGGCTGCGCGGAAGGCGTCGGCGAAGTAGGATTCACCACCTTTCACGGTGTTCTTCAGACAGTGAAGGAATTGCACGCCGGGTGGGGTCGAGAGGTATAAAAGGTCCATGTGTAGGCCCAGGTTCAGGCTCGTGTAGGCTATATTCTTACTCTCGGGGAGCGACCTGATGTCCCAGGTTTGGCCGTAAAACGTGGATTTCAGGGGCCCGATTCGCTGGGCGATCTTCTCCACGGAGGATTCCTCGCTCGGTACGTTTTTCAGGAAGAATAGGCCGTAGACTGAGAGGGCTTTTAGCCCTTTATATAGCCCTTCGTCGTCCGCTGAGAAGTACTCTTCCCAGTCTAGCCACACCACGTCCTCCTGCATCACCTCCCGATCCCACAGGACGACGGACCTGTCGTTGAACCGGTGCCGCACGATGTGTCGGTGGTCGGAGTACCTTAGCAGGAACTCGGCGCTGTAGAGACTTGTGTGGTTTGTTCTTCGCGGATTCGTCACCGGGATGTCCGTCTCTGGGTCCCAGGTTATCCGCACCGCGCCGTCCTCCAGCGTCATTGCCATTAGCGGCCGGATGTCCTGGGGTATGTCGCTGGTTTGGAATAGCTTTTGCTGCGTCGAGGGATCCACGCAGTGCGCGCAGGCGCAGGCGTCCCGCAGGAAGATGTTGTCGAAGGCGTAGGGCATGCCATTTAGCGTCAGGTTTACACGTTTGGGGTTGGTGAGTTGTGCGCCTCTGGCTTTCGGATCGCGGACGATTGTGGTGGAGAGTTTGGGCTTTTTGGGTTTGCTAATGTTTTCGTAGGCGCTTGTTCTGCCGCCAGTGGTGCTAGTGGTGGTGGTGGTGGTGGTGGTGGTGGGGGTGGATGTTGAGTATTGGCGGCTCGAGAGGAGGGAGGAGGTTGGTGGGGTAATTGCGGTGATGATGCTTGGTGGGGGGAGGAATTGCGGGGTATGGCCTAGTTGGCGGGGTAGAAGTGACCATGGCACCCGCCTAAAGGGGTTCATAGTTTTTTGTTTACCCGAGGAAGGGGGGTATTGGTGAAATGGGAGGTTGGGATAGGGTGGTATTGGGTGGAATTCCTATTCAATATGCCTTTTTCGTTCCCTGGGGTTGTGTGAATGGGGAACATCTCTCTAGACCAGGTCAATGAGGGACAGGGTGCGCTTGGCCTTTTCTGGGGGAAACGAGGGTTCTGTCTTGGCAATTGGGGAGCAAAACGTCCCTAGTGTTGCGGCCAATTGCTAAACTAGGGGTTTTCAAAGTTAAAAAAGTTGACGAAAAGTAGGTTACTGTGGCGTTTCGGGTAAGCTTGGCATACACAAAAATGGTTAATTTACAATCACTCTACCATACCATACCATACATTTTTTTC
>Ga0307517_10014402_pt1 | contig 10625 bp, 9 predicted proteins | sample 23_EM_MG_FD_194515 | JGI IMG/M metagenome (GOLD analysis project Ga0307517, IMG submission 194515) | Populus trichocarpa ectomycorrhiza microbial communities from riparian zone in the Pacific Northwest, United States - 23_EM | ecosystem: Host-associated > Plants > Roots > Unclassified | place...
GATGTATTTATAGCCAATGAGTCTTTTTTTTTTTGTGAAGATGAGGGTCTGAAGTGTAATTTTATCATTTGAGATATTTTGAGTTGTATTCTACTCATAACAATACATATCGGATCAGTATAAAATATTGAGGGACTTGTATGGGTCCTCGAAAAAATTATCTGGTGAGTGTTGGGCTCGGACAAGGTGCTAGAGCCAATGAGGAACGAAAGTGGGTTCAGGTATGCAGTTGAGACCCAAACATGTTGAGTTTGGGCGTGACAGCCCGAGTCCACGAAGGATGAAAGTGGGTTCGAGCGTGGTGTCTAGACCCAAACACGCTGGGATTGGACGTAAGAGCCCGAGCTTATAAATGGTGAAAATAGATCCAGGCACGTTGTTTGGACCTAAACACGTCGAGATTAGGAGTGGCAGCCCAAGCCTACGAGGGATGAAAATGGGTTCAAACGCGCTGGTTGAACCCAAGCATGTTGGGCTCGGGGCGCACTCTTGAGCTTGAGCATGTTGGGCTCAAGCGTGGAAACCCTAGCCCACATGGGTGCAGGCGCAGCAACAAGAGTGTTGTGTATATCACACCCACGGTGGGCGTGCGCCCGAGCCCATGATCTATAAGGAGTAGGGCACGGGCTACCACGCTCGAGCCCAATCTCTTTAGACTCCATGATGTATTTTAGGCTCGGGATACTAAACTCAAGCCTAAGAGCTGTTCTCGTGGGGCTTATTTTGGCGGAATTTTTTAGTCTGTTTTGGAAGGTTTTTTGAGTTCATTTTATTTGTATCCATCAATATTAAAAATAAAAGTTGTAACAAATAAGGAGGGACAAGGAAAATAGAAGGAACAAGGAGGAAAGAGGTTTCCATACATGGAGAAATATGGTTTCATATGATTTTTCTTAAATAATTTTTTAATTACTTGTCACATATTCTATATATGACTGGTATATTTGATGCTTAATTAATTTAGATTAAAAAAAAAATAACAGGAAAATAGATTAAAAACTCAATTATGTTATAAGAATAATTAAGTTATAAGAATAATTAAATTAAAAACTCACTCTCCAATTAACTCAATTAAGAATACAAGGAAATATTAAAAGCTCACTTTGCAAACTAAAAACTACAGAATGAAAGTCAAAAATCAGAAATATTGTTTTTCAAGTTTATTTTGATTTCTTTCTCTTGTCGTTTTTATATATTTATTATTCTTGATGATTAAATTTGTTCTTCCAAGAGGCATATTAAAAGTTGTAGTTTCTCTCAAAATAAAAAAAAGGAGTGCCCTAAAAAGCATTCTAATTCTTTTTTCACACGAGACACCTCTCGGTGTATTGAATAATTTTCTTTATTTTCAATTGATAATTTTTCTCCCTCTTATGCCTTTGAAAATAGATAGATAAGAATATTATTTCAAATTCATTAATATCGTATGCACTGGTTTTTCAATACTTGTACAATGAATAGATTTGTCGTTTTTTTAAAATTCTTTTTTTGTTTTGATCAAAGATCCGAATTTAATTGTTAAATAGATAATTTATCATTTCCTGAAATTTATCTTCGGAATCACAAATCCAAATCTTGTTGTTATTTATTATGATGATTGATAGGAAGAATAAAAATGCCATTTCTTGAAATTTCCTTTCTTTTTTGTTTTTGAAATTTCTCTTTTACGATGATAAAAAAATCTATATTTGTTTATCATTTACAGTCATTCACAAAAAGAATAGAATTATTATTTTTTAAAATATCTTATTTGTTTGAATAAAAATCTCAATTTCAACTATTGTTTCACGAAACAAAAATATTTATAAAAACATTTTTTATTTTGATCTACAATTGTTTTAATATATTTACTAAAATGAAATATTATTTTATATGCCACCGTTGTTTTTTTGTTTTGGTTATATAATTCAATTTTAAACTAGATTTTGGTTACCATATTCAAAGAAATATTACCATGGAATGAAATAAATGACTAATAGTTTCTTTATTTATTTTATATAAAAAAACACTTTAAATGACAAGTATCATAAAGACCTTTTAATTTTATTAATGAGATTTATACAACTACAACTAGCCACGCAGCAAACGCCAATACCAAACAGGAAACAACCCATTAAAAGGAGTTATCAGTTATGGTAACTACCGCGAGAAAATTAAAATCCTTCAAATTCCTAAACCTGCCGAGTTTATCCTGTTAGATTCTCAGTAATCCGAGGACCTACGTGGCAGTTATACAGTTGTATAATTAAAACCGGTAACTGAAAAATTCCAGTATCCGCTTTCTCTATATCCACGTATTTCCCTTAACCGGTTTAATCACTTCTCCTAACCCATCCTTATAAAGTCCCGCTTCCTCCTCCCCCTCCTATTCAACACAGAGAACCTCTCTATTTTAAAACCATCGTCTCATCGCCTTTAGGGTTTTTGATGGATAATAATCGGGTTAAGGGACCATGGAGCCCGGAAGAAGACGATCTGCTGAAGCATTTGGTGATAAAACATGGGCCGCGTAACTGGACGATGATAGCAAGAGCAGTACCGGGCCGATCCGGGAAATCCTGCAGGTTACGATGGTGTAATCAGCTGTCACCGGAGGTGGAGCACAGAGCGTTTACACGCGAAGAAGATGAGATCATCATCAATGCTCATGCCAAGTATGGTAATAAATGGGCTACCATAGCAAGACTCCTCGATGGACGTACGGACAACGCAATCAAAAATCATTGGAACTCCACGTTAAAGAGGAAATACGCGGACTTGATTGAGAATGATGGAACGGTTAATGAAGATGGAGTGAAGGAGAAATCTGCTAAAACGGGGTCGTCGTCTTCGGTTCACAAGAGGGCTAGTACTCCTTCGGGATCTGACGTCAGTGATGCTGGGTTGCCGGTGACGTCATCTATGCTGGCAAGCGAAAACATGCCAGTTGTAGAAACTGGAATTAGCAACGACGACGTCGGCGTTTCGACTGAACTTACGTTGTCTACTCTGGGGATGGAGTCTGGACAGTTGGGGAGAGATGGGGTTGGTACTAAAGAATTGTTTACCGGAGATGTTGAGAAAACGATGACGTTTGCGCCGGAGTTGTTAGCAGTTATGCAGGAGATGATTAGAAAGGAAGTGAGCATCTATATGGTCGGGATTGGGAAGAAAAGTAGTGGCTAATTAGGAATATTAATGGAAATAAGATTAATTATGGGATTAGTTAACAAATTAATGGGTTGTTAAGTGAGAAGATTAAAGATTGGATGGACCAATCATACGTGTGTTGAGAGGTTAGGAAGGTTTGAGGTTTGTCAAGAGGGTATGACAGAAGCTGTTTGGTTTCTGGTTTTGTTTCGTCGGGCGTGAGAAAAAAAAAATCTAGATGTAGGGAAAGAAAGGTTTAGATCACAGCAGTGGTTTTACTCATTTGGTGAAAGTAAAAAATCACTGATGATTTACTGGAAATTTATTTGTTTCTTATTTAGCATCTTCTTTTTTCTGCTTCTGAGCTCGCAATAGTTTTGAATTTCAAAGATGTACAAAAATACTGCCCTTCTGGTATGCTGGTCCTGCTGATTAAGATATCACTGGTTTTGAATTTAAACTGCTGGATAAAATATATGCCTCAGAAATTTCTCCTAGAAAACTTATAGGAAAATACATTTAATTAATATATATATATAAATATATAAACTGATTGAGAAATTTAAAGTATGTTCGGGGGTATCTAGAAATTAAAAAAAAAAAAAACAGTGATTTTTTAAACGATTGTCTTCTTTTAATTTTTAATTATGAGAGTAAGCGGTGCATCCTGGGACGTTTGGGTACTATGGCTGTACAATTTTGGATAGTAATGCCGATTGTCTGGATAGTGTTGATATGGCGGTTGGTGACATTGTACCAGAAACACAGCTAATTGGCCAGGATAAATTCCTGTTCTTGTCCCGTCTAATGTGCCCAGAATTTTGCTTAGTTCTGCTGCGTGGCTGTAGCAGTATCCCATTTATTGGCCCAAGGCCTTGAATATTTTTTATTGTTTGATTGAATACAAAATTATTTAGTGCCGGGGTCACTGGTTAATTGATAAATCAAGACAGTCTTGCAGGATTTTTTTATGTTTTGACTAAATAAAAAGGTCACTAATATTTCTAATGATTATGTATATATTTTGTAAATGTCCTCTGAAACAAGGAAACATGTTTGTTCATGGTTTTTTTGCCTAGCGATGTTGGCAAGAACTAGAATTGATGAGAAATTTGACACCGACTGAATTTTTAGTTTGTTTTCAATGCTAGATGAGAAAATACTCACAAAAATATCAGTCATCTTATAAGCAACATGGACTCAGAGGAATGTGAGGGAGTGAAGCAATGAAATGTCAACAGTTTATTGTGTAATACATGGGGCTCTTGTGTTTTTGGAACCCTAGAGAGCTCAGTTCAAAATCTTTCAATGAAACAAAGATGACAGGAGCCTGATACTTAAGTGATATCACAAATGTAAGGTGGATGTTGAATTGTCAACGAAAACTGGGTTTGTTATCAAAGATCATGAAGGATCTATTAACTACTGGGTGTGGTTGCAGGGCAATAAAGGGGCTATAAATAATCTCCAAAAATTGATGATGAAGCTTTAGCATTAAAAGGATGAGTTCTTGAAAGATTACTTGGATTGGATTACACAAATACCATATTGGAACCAGATGCTACATGCTTAGTTAGTTGATGATTACCTGTCTGTTTATACCAATCAAACAAAGTATAGTCTTGTCGTTAAAGATTGTCGGGCTATACTTGATATGTAATTATTAATTTAAAAATATCACCGATTCTTAAAAATATATAATCCTCATGATTATCCCATCAACCTAGCAACTTTTTTCTTCTGAACATGCTTTCAGAGTTGGTTTCAACTTGTAAGAAATTCAACAAAATTGATTATAACACAGGGAAGAAGTGGATTTGAATGTCGTATCATAAAACAAAAATCTACCTCAATGGGTAGAAAAGCAAAATAAAAAACCCAAAAGGCCGAAAAAAAGCCACAATCATTTCTCCGAAGCTTCGAGCCAAAGCCCAGTGTAAAAGCCGCGTCAAGAGTTAAAGCCTTGGCCCAGTTCCCACTTCCTCCTTTTGGCGAGAGAGAGAGAAGACTACCTGCAGAAAGCGGAGTCGTCGTCGTTTTTACGTCTCTTGTTCTCACCATCTCCACAGAAGGCTGTGAGAAGTTCTGCGCCGATCTCCAATCAAGCAGGCAAAAAAAAAAAAAACCTGACCTGAAATCACCAAGAAGAAGCAAATCATCAAACATATTAAAAAGAAAAAAAAGATGTTGCCTACAACATCGAGAGGGCGTGCATCATCGTTCTCCACTTCTCGAGCTAACTCCTCGACTTTCCCTCAGTACCTCCGTCGAATCATCAAGGTCCTCTCCTCTCCTCTCTCTAGATCTCACTTCCATCTTAACCTTTCTCTTCCCTCGTTTTCATTTTTACTCCATCCATCCATTAACATTTTTAATTTCACCTTTGAATTTATTAATTTCACCTTTGAATTTATTAATTTCTTTCACAAATTGTAATTTCCCCTGCAATGTGTAATTTCCGGTTGTGATTGAAATCGGATGTAATGACGTTTGCTTCATTCACAAGTCTTAAACCATACTTGGCACTTGTTCTTATGAATTAATTATTTTTCATTTTTTTGAGGGGCAAGTTTTGATATCTAATTGCGAGTTTAGGAGGATTCATTCTTTAGTTTATGGTGCTTATCAATGTTAGAGAGAAATGCGTGCATCTATCCTAGACTATTGATGTTGCTATTTTCTTCGATGGTGCCTAAAATTAAGTGTGGGTTGCTGCGGCATTTACAAACCCTTGTGTTTTTGCAGTGGCAGCAAATGGACGTTGAATACACTTTCTGGCAAATGCTTCACTTGTGCACCTCACCAAAAGTCGTGTAAGAATTATTTCACTTGAACATTCCTCGTCATTGTCCTTGCTATTTGCTATTATGTTATCTTTTATCGGTGCATAATTGCCAAGATGAGTGTTGCATCGGTAAGAGTTTGCAGCATTGAGACTGTTATACTGCTTTTTTTTTATTTGCCGCAAAACCCGCATGTAGAAGGGGAAAACTTTACTTACAACGCTGGTTCAGATTTTGGATCAAGTGTGTATAATTGTTTTGTTTACTTTCTAGTTGGCAAGTTTCTAATTGAGTTATTGCATTTTGCATGTTGACTTTACATTATACAATGGATGCAGCTATCAGCACACTAAGTATCACAAACGTAAGTTCGTCTCCAACTGAAGAATCTTGTATTTTTTCATCCGATGGTTGATGAAGATAAATTGTATCTTGCTGTGCTAAGTGGTTATTTTGAAATCAATAAATCTTATTGATTTTTTTTAAATGTTTTTATTTTTAGTTATATTTTAGTTCTTAATTCATAGTCCTAAGATTATACGATCTCTGTTTCGATTGAAAACCAGTGGTTGTTTTTTATGCACCAAATGTTTCAAATGCAATATTGCCAGGCTTGGATTGTATATTTGATCATGTTTATGGTTTGAATTTTACCTATGCACTCATTGGAGGTCTAGAGCTATGAAATTTTCTATAGAAAATCACATGCAAAAACTTTTAATTTGCTTTTATTGGTTTCAGAAACTAAGAATCAATGGGCACGTGACGACCCTGCTTTTGTTGTAATCTGCAGCCTCCTTTTGGTAGTTGCAGCTTTGGCTTATTGTGCCGCGTAAGTTTCCTGCCTTTAACAACCTCTCAAGATTGACTGTCATAGCGATGATAGGAATAATGAATAATTTTCACATTCTTGTCTATTTTTTCATGATAATTGAATGCGTTTAAAGTTTAAACTTGCAGTTGTTAATTACGAGTATGCATGATGAGTCAATGCTTCCAAGTCTAGTAATGTTGCATGTGCATGATTAGGCTGCATTTTGTATGTCTAACTTCTTCAAAGTTAGCTTTGTCATGGCCAAACCCTTAAGTGCAATTTGTTTTTTATCCCTTTTTTACTGTTAGACTATTTTTCTTTCTATTGCTGTATTCAACGAGTTCTTTGAGTGTTCCCTCTAGTTTAAATCTTTGTTGGTCTCTTCTTTTCATTTCAGGTATGACCACAGTGCCGGACATGCTGTTTTTGTAGTTATTTCCGTGTTATTTTTTCATTTTTTAATTTCAGGAGCTGGTCTGGCTACATGTTGTTGGTAAGAACCTCTGTCCACATGATAGTAATATGGTGCTTATCTTGTTTTTCAGCTCTCCCCTTATTTGAATGCCCCTAATGATGGATTAAATTACCATGTAAATGCGAAGTTGGCACTTTAATAAATAGATCTTGTTTATCTTAAAAAAAACTCTGCATTTTAATTTTTGCTGCCAATGCCACAAGCCTTGCACATGACATGATATTTAATTGTTGAAAATTATATGCTGCCAATTGAAGCAGGTGAAAGAATGATATTCACATATTTGTTACTGCAATGGAGAAATTGAGAGATTCTGTACCATTAGTGATTATAAGGGTTTCTGCATAGTTAGATAATTGAAGTACTTGTTCTAACATCTGTTTTAAAGTCTTCATTCTCCAAAATATTGTTTTACCATCTGGAGATGACATACTTGCCTTAGTGATGCTTTCCCTTTTTGTGAGAATTTAATCCTAAATTAAGAAACTAACTCTGAATTTCTTTCATTGATGCTTCATTTTTTCCATCGTCATTCATAATTAGATCTTTCACCTCTTGATTTCCTTCCAATGCTTGTGTGATTAGAGCTTGCACATATGTGCTACACTAAGCTGGCATGATAGCAATTCCCTTTTTTTCATTTCCATACAGGTTCCTAACTAATGCATACCTTCGGGAGGAGGCTCCAAATAGTCATGTTGTTGAGCAACGGGTTGAATGGCAAGTCTAGAATCTTCTGCTCTTGGTTGTTTATAAACTATGTTTTTAACAACTGTATGCATGCAAATTGTTGTTTGGAAATCATTATAGATTCTTGGCCATGTCCGTCTCTGATGTTTCATAGATGGTCTTTATCTCAGTTGCATATTCCTCATTGATAACACTTAGTGCTGACCCTGTTTTTTTATTCTGCTTTCTGGTTGAAGGCTGTATGCATTTGATGTGCACTGCAATTCTTTCTTCCCAATGTTTGTCATGCTTTATGGTGAGTGCTATGCGAATATGTGTTTCAGCTTTTGATTGTCAACCTCAGTTTATGTCAGAAAAGTTTACTGATGTCTTGGTTTGGTTGCAGTTATACATTATTTTCTGTCACCTCTTTTGGTTGCCCATGGGTTCATACCTGTATTGCTGTCAAACCTGCTGTTCATGGTGGCAGCCTCGTACTATCATTACCTCAACTTTTTAGGCTATGATGGTGAGCTGATTTTTCATAGTATCTGATTAACTACTTTCATGAGCAGGGTTTTTTTTTTTTTTTTTTTGGTGTGTGCGTGTGTGTGTACACTATCCTTGAAAAGGAGATCACTAGTATGTGAATAATTAGAGATAACTCAAAGGCTTGGATGGACTGAGGTCCATGTCATTACCTCGATTAAGTGTTTTGAGCAGCGTTTTTAGACAGAATGGACTTGAATGTGAAACCTGGTTGCCTTAAAGTGCCATCTCATCGCCGTCTTATTTAGGGCATCTACCTATTCTTGATCTAAGCCTGAGTTGGACTGTATTGACATGGTCAGACTGGTCATCAAGGTGGAAACCCTCCTTGTTGATGTCAGGGTTCCACCTTATTGTCTCAAAAATTCATTGTTGCATACTATCTTAGAGCCTTGAACCAAGGCTTGGGGAATTAAAGTACTCAAACACTGCTATTAAACACAATGGCACTGTTGCCAAGAGTGTTAAATGTAATCACATCATGTGTTTTTTTTTAGAAATAAATTACACATGAGATATTTTAAGCACTTGCAATAGTAAATCGCACATATGTTGTGCACGAACGAGAGGAGTTAAAAGATAGAAATTAAAAATTGCAGTTGCTTAACTTTTTTGCATGAAATAACAGGTTTATGTGCACGTGAATGACATTTAGGATATAGGTTTAGAACATGTTTGGGAACGCGGTGCAAACCGCGTTCCCAAAAAATTTAATTTTTTTTTTGTTAAAATTTAATATGGTTTGTACGTTTTGGATCGTTTTGATGTGCTGATGTTAAAAATGATTTTTAAAAAATAAAAAAACACCATAGGCATGCATTTCGGCACAAAAAGTTATTTGAAAAGCAACCGCTACCACACTGCCAAACACCCTTTTAGTTGAATGAGTTGACACAAAGATCTGTGGCATGTTTCTCCTCCAGTGTAATCCTGGATGAAGTTCTGACACCTCGCCTCTGTTCTTTCTGGTTTAACATTGGGTCAGTTTTTGAAACATTGGATTTAAGTGGGAGGAGCTCCCTGCCAGAAATCCAGCTTTTCCACTTCCAGAGAAAAAGAAAGTTGTATTGAAGCCTTTCTTTGTCAATGATGAGTAATAGAAGGTTTTGTTTGGATATAGCTCCAAACTTGGGTGGCTATTGAAATGTTTTGCAGTAATGACACAGCTGCTGATCACCTTGATCAATTAAGATACTGATAACATGTTTATTTACTGCAGTGTTACCCTTTCTGGAGAGAACAACATTTTTCCTCTATCCAATTGGTGTTGTCATTGTCCTGTCTCCTATTTGTAAGTTCCTAAACACAATTTCTGACTTCACCTTCGTATCGGGTTGTTTTGTATATCAACCTCTTAGTTCTTTCAACTTTGCAGTGATTTTAAGTGGCTTCAATCCTTCGAGATATTTTATGAATGTGTACTTTAGTCAAAGGGTGTGATTTACTAAGCTAACACTTCGGATGGCACACATATGAGATGGGGGGAATAGTTCAGAGACCGCATCAACTATGAGATGGCCAAATTTTTTTCACATACATGTAGTAAAACTGAGGGGAGGATTGCAAAATGAAAATCTTTGTAGCTTTATTGTAGTCTTTTTCCCAATTCAAGTGGAAATCAAACCAATTCAAGTCAGGCAAGAAGCGTTTTTTATAGTCAATATCATTGTTCCAGTGGATGTGTTTTCCATGGTCTTTTATTTGAAAAGTGAATATGATAATCCCTTGTCTCGTTGGAAATTGTATGCTTCTTCTTCATTCAAAAAACAGAAGCCGAGTATCTGCAATGTTATCATCAAAATGGATTCAGAACTGTAATCGCCAATTCTTTTGGTGCTGACATTCATGATGAATGTTACTGTGATTAGTAGCCACAATTGTTTTCACTTTTAAACCAGTTGCTTTGTGCCATTAATTCTTATAAACAAGGCTTGGAATATATTTGAGTGCAGAAGATTACACGGCGAACTCGGCTTTTGATTCTCAATCTTAACCACACAAACAATGATCCTCATTAAGATACCACTAGTAGCTTGTATAGAAAATAGCCCTGGAAGATGTTCCATCCAACTAGTAGTGAATTGCTTGATATTAGCCTGTTAGCAATGGTCATCCGGGATTCCGGGGAAGGGGATGCGCGACATTTAGCTACACTCCTTGTATCTGTAAAATCAGTCATCAGCCATGACAATCGTTTTAACTGTTT
>Ga0307517_10014403_pt1 | contig 10624 bp, 11 predicted proteins | sample 23_EM_MG_FD_194515 | JGI IMG/M metagenome (GOLD analysis project Ga0307517, IMG submission 194515) | Populus trichocarpa ectomycorrhiza microbial communities from riparian zone in the Pacific Northwest, United States - 23_EM | ecosystem: Host-associated > Plants > Roots > Unclassified | place...
TAATTAAGATTCAATGAACTTAACCATCTAGTAGGTAGTCCAGTAGTAAAAGATTGTGACCAAGAGGTTTGCTTTTCCTATGATCTCAAGTTCGAGCCATGTGATTGCTAATATGATGACCACTGGAGGTTTACATGATTGTTAACTTCAGGACCCGTAGGATTAGTCGAGGTACGCGCAAACTGACCCGAATATCCAGGTTGAAAATAAATAAATTTCAATGAACTTTGAAGCCACAAATTTTGAGCTATATACGTGATTAAAAATTAGTCTTCACTTCCTCGCGTTCAAGATGCTAACAAGAGTTATAACGCCAAATAATGTTTTTTACTGTTCATGTTAATTTTTCATGCAAGACCCGTTTTACAAAGATATTTTAAATCACTTAACAATTAGAAAATTATGACGTAGATCAAGAGATTTTATGATGACATTTCTGGATAATTCTTTTAAGAAAAGACTTACTTTATTTATTTATTTATTTATTTTTAATTTAATCTCAACTTTCACTAAAAAGGAATGTCATTTAAGGCTTTTTATAAACAAACAAATCCCACAACTAGATCATAAAATCATGGCACCTGTCTTTTATAGAGCAAATAATATGCGCTAGTTTGAGTTTGTTACTAGATATGGAGTTACATTCAAAAGAAAAATAGTACATGGAGCAAAATAAATAATTCTAAAAGTTAAAGGACTATAGTTCTGTTCCGTTTACTGAAAGCTCAAATAAAATTTGGAAGGAATACCCATTTTTCCCCTAAACAAACTTAAATTGGTTTATCGCAATTCATGGGAGATTTACAACCTAATCAGCTAGGATTTTTTTGTCTGATTAATTAAAGAGTTCTTCTTTTTTTTTTTCAAAGAGTCGAAAGTCATTTCTATGCATGGAAACGATGTCGGTGAGAAGTAAAAATAAGTTTAGTTGACTTTTAGGATGGTTGTGTTGATCCAACAAAAAGAAAAGCACAACGACACATGAAAAAAAAAAAAAGGTTTTTTTCTTTTTTAACATAGGAAGAAAAACAGTAAAGTAACACGGTTAAAAAAATAATTAGAAAACTAAAATATTTTCATGAGTCGTAAGATGACATATACAACTCGCTTTGAATTTTAAGTCATGAGACCCTCTTTCTCTCATTTCCTCCTTTTTTTTGTCTCTCTCCATCGCTCCTCCCTTCTCAACACCAACTGGATATCTCTTTCCCCAGCTTCAAAAAACACCTCAAGTAGCCCTAAAACACCCATGTCTCTTTACATCACCCATCTCTCTTTCTCTCTCTAGCACTACATGCAACAACCTCTTTTTCTCTCTCTACCAACTACAGGGCACCCACATTCTAGCCAAAATAGCCACCACCGGTCACCATCATCACCCACATTTCACTTTTAAAGGTATATTGAACGTTTTACCTTAATTAATTTGATGTAATTTATGTTTAATTACTGTTAATTTGATTTTATTGGATGTTAGAGTTTTGAATTACGAATCAAGTTAATTAGATGTAATTTAAGTTAATTAGATATAATTATGTTATTTTGTTAAATGATCAATTATTTTAGGTTGTTGTTGATTATGAATTAACAAAATTATGTGTTTGAAATGTTAGTGTTGATTTAGGTTAAATTATGGATTAGGTTAACTAGATATATTTTTAGTTGATAGTTAGGTTATTTTATTAAATAATCAATGTTATATTTTTAGTTGATAATTGATGCACTTTGATTAAACCCAAGATATTAATAAATTAGAATTGTGTTTTGTTATGTTGTTTGATAGAATATTTGATAATCTAGGAATATTATACTTACATAGTGGTATAATTGTCAATATCAACAATGGTATCACTTATAATGGAGGAAGCCATGAATTCCTAACCGCTACATAAGACATGTCCATTAATGAATTATTGAGAATGTTATATGATTGACTTGGCTGGAATATTATGTTTGAAATAGAAGTTGAAATTACTTGGAGGATATTGCAAACCGGGGTTAGTCAAGCTTGTTATGTCAGTGTTCTAATTTGTAGTGACAGGAGTGTGAATTCAATATTTAGGTTTGAGAGGATCAATGAGATTAATATGCTGGAGCTCTATTTAAATAGTAGACCTAGATAAGGAAACTTTTATGGTATGGAGTTGATTGGTTTTCAAATAACTCTCAGAGAACCACACAGACATCATAAACAGTTGGTCCATCTAGGTTAGGTGGTAATGCTAGTAGACAAGTTTCGGTGCAGAAAAATGTTAATATAGAACCTTAGTTGGGCATGACATCTACTTTGTATTGATAGTGTGTTCAGGATGAGTGTCACATTGATAGAGTTGTGGTTAATGAAGAAGGTGAGGATGATGGGGATATTGAGTTAGCTGAGCTTGTTAATTAATACATGACACCTCATGCTCTTGAATTTAAGGTTGTCAGTGCAAGTGACCAATATGGATGCAATGATTAGGCTGATTGTCATAGGCATTCGGGTTTATTAGTTGATGAGTTGGAGATTGGGAAAAGATTCAGAGACAATTCTGAAATGTTAATGCAGTAAAATGGTGGCATATAAATTATTTTTTTTGTAGTACAAGGTCCATCATTCAACAAAGTCTTATATTCAATTGTAGTGTGTTCATGAATTGTTTGTGGATGGTATTTACGTGGGGGTATCACTAAAGGTCTTATTCATAGGAAATTTCAAAAATTAAAAAGGTGACATACATGTAAAAACTCTCTTATTTTGCAATGTCATTGTTAGATTAACTCGAATCTAATTATTAAGGTGATGTTGATAATTTTAAAGAGGAAGTTATGTACGAGTGTTGCAGCAATTCAGGGTACCGTGGAGAGGAGTTATGGGTATGGATTCTTTTATTATAAGGCGTGGATGACCAAACAGAAAATATTGGAGAGGTTATTTGGTACATACGAGAAGTCATTTCAAAACCTACCTCGAACTCTACTAGCTATCAGAGATTCAAATCCGGGAATAATTATCACTTGGGATCATAAAATGGTTGATGACAATAAAGCGATATTTGAGAGAGCATTTTGGATCTGGTTTTTGGATTTGCTTCGTTGATGTGTGATGGGGGAACATACTGAGTTGTGTATTTTATTAGATAAACATGTGGCAATAAAGAGTTTTATGGCATGGATTTTTCCCGAACCTATTGGATATCATTGATCTTATTCACGACACTTTGTGAGTAATTTCAACACAAAGTTCAAAAATGTTGTCTTAAAAACTATGTTACATAGGATGTGTACAAATCCTTCAAAATAAGAGTTTGACATTTTATATAAGGAGTTGGTAGAGACAGATGATGCGATCAGAGCATAACTAGATGTTGAACCTAAAAAAAAAAGGGCATTGTCTTATGATTATGGTGTTCGTTGTTATAGCAATATTACTGTGAACTTGTCATAGGTTATTAATAATGTTTTAAAAATTGTTAGTGGATTGCATGTTTCAACTATAATGCATATAATATTTTTCATGTGTAATAAATATTTTGTGGAGCATAGTGATAAAGTTGAAGAATTTTTTAGTCATGATGTGTTGTGGCCTCCAAAGGTCCAAACTGAAATACATGTTGATGCGGCCACCTTTAGATCACACTTGATATCTCTATTGTATCTTGAAGGTGCTATATTTCAGTCTAAGACACCTTTAACAACTGATATTACAAGAGAAGTGTAGGAAACCATTAACATCAATAAAGCAATTTGTACTTGTGGCAAATGAAAATTGTATCATCAATCATGCTCACATCTAATTAAATGTTGCACTTTACAAAATGTGGACTTTGTACAATTTATTGATAATTTTGACTCCAACCTATCATATAAAAATGCATATAGTCCTCGTTTTCAACCCTTGAGTGATATGTCATTGTGGCTTGCATATACTAGTCCAGATGTATATGGATGTCCAACTAGATGGTGGACAAATAAGGGTTAAAGGAAATATACTCATTTACATAATAAGATGGATGCTAGAGAGAGGCACTCATTGAAAAAATGTGGCATATGCGGTCAAAGGGTTATAACAAAAGCTTTTGAAACTAGACAACGTGTGCTATTTTTTATATTTGTTTTAAATTATGAATTAACAAAATTATGTGTTTGAAACTTGTGAATATACTAGTCCTTAAGTATATCCAAACCCTTTATATGGAACACTAATCGAGGTCAACAAAAATCAACTTGTGGCCTGCATATACTAGTCCAGATGTATATGGATGTCTAACTAGATGGTGGACAAATAAGGGTTAAAGGAAATATACTCATTTACATAATGAGATGGATGTTAGAGAGAGGCACTCATTGAATAAATGTGGCATATACGGTCAAATGGGTCATAACAGAAAAACTTTTGAAACTAGACAACATATGCTATTTTTTTATATTTGTTTTAAATTATGAATTAACAAAATTATATGTTTGAAACTTGTGAATATACTAGTCCTCAAGTATATCCAAACCCTTTAATATGGAACACTAATCGAGGTCAACAAAAATCAACTTGATTACATAATGACATGGATGTAAGAGGGGCATTTCCCAATATAGATGTGGCATATTCAGTTTGACATGGCATAACAAAAAACTTGTGAACATAGACAACATATATAACAAGATACTCAATTATTTATGTTGTATTTATTGTTGTTTGTAATGTAATCGTATTTAATATATATTTTATAATTTTGAATTATATTTTGTATTTTACAAGTACACTTGGTTAGGATACCATATATGCGACGTGCATCTTCTTCATCTACACGAAGAGTTTCTCAGTACATGGATCCTGATCCGATTAAACCTTTTGTTCTATGGTTGCAAAGAGTTACACGAATCAAAGGTCATATGGAATGGGAATGTATTTTTGCTTTCATATAATAAAAACTATTAATTATTTCACTAATTATCTTATAATTCATGTTAACACATCAGACATTTTTTTTATTATACATGATTTGGGTAAGATGTACCATAAATTCTATAGGTTGATGTCGCTTTCAGATCATGTGATCCTATACATCATGCAGACGGGTTTTTATTATATTACATGTCTTCAGCACATAAAAATGGATCATGACTTGCTCACGGTGCTTATTGAAAGATGAAGACAGGAGACTCACACATTCCTTCTTCGTGTTATGAAGATGACACCTATATTACAGGACGTTGCTATTATGCTTACTTACCTATAGATGGGCAAGCACTTATTGTCGTGGGTATCCAAAATAAGGTCACTCGATGCGAGTGTGCATTTGGATGAGTACCCCCTCCTAAAATGTTCAAGGGGAATGCTTTATGCATAAGATGACTTTGAGAAAACTTTTCTAAATTACTTGGTGATTATGATGATGAGATCTTATGATGGCATGTTAATGCATGCTAATAATTCAATTAACATATTGTTTTGTCTATATTTGATTTAAATTCAATGTTTTGTTGTGTAGCTATGTTGAGCATACATACTTCATATGTTTGGTAGTATAGTTTTCACAGATCTCAGTGGGATACATGTATCCTTGTTCTACACTACTGGAGGATTTCAAATCCATTCCACTATATAGTTGAGGTTCATGTGTCCTTGCATGTTTGTATAAGCATTAGTGTCAAGTTAGCTTTGAAAAAGCAAAGTAAGTTGAAGGATGTTTATTGCTTTTACCGGTAAAATAAATGTAATAAGTTTTTTTTTATGTTTAATTTGGATACTAATTATTGTATTTTTTTAACAGAAAGTTATGGTCATGGGAAAATTTATATTTAGGATGCCCACGAATTGAATCTAAACTTGTTATGTCTATTCAGATTTTGGAGGTTGAGCTATAACTTCCATTAAGATATAGTTAATATGTTATTGATAATATAAATGATGTTATTTAGATTATGAACGTTTTTCATGGAAAACTTATTTAATAAGTTCATTGCTTATTTATTAATAAATGGTGTAGGAGTAGATATTTGAAAATAATCTAACCCACATTTTATCATTTTATCATAATGAGTTAAATAGACAACAATCAAATCATGTATGTTAAAATAAGTTGCAATGTTGATGTTACATAAAACGATGAGATAATTTTTTGATGTTGGAAAATATTGATAAGTAATGTTGAAAAATAATTGTTTGTGTTGATGTTTGTAAATGATGAGAAATAATTGTTTACGTTGATGTTGGTAAATGATGAGAACTAATTTTTTGCGTTAATGTTGAGATTTATTTATATTGAAAAATATTGGGAAATAATTTTTTGCGTTGATGTTGGTAAATGATAAAAAATAATTGTTTGCATTGATGTTTAATTTTTTTTTTATATTGAAAAATGTTGGGAAATAATTGTTCGTGTTGATGTTGGTACATTATGAGAAATAATTGTTTGTGTTGATGTTGAAATTTTTTTATATTGAAAAATGTTGGGAAATAATTGTTTGTGTTGATGATGTTGACTTTTTTTTTAATTGAAAATGTCGAGAAATCATTAATGTTGGTAAAAGATGAGAAATAATTGCTTGTGTTGATGTTGAATTTTTTTATATTGAAAAATATTGGAAAATAATTGTTTGCTTTAATGTTGGTAAATGATGAGAAATAATTTCTTGCGTTGATGATGTAGAAATTTTATGTTGCTGGTAAATGATTAAAAATAATTACATATGTTGCTCTTAGTAAATGATGGAAAATAATTGCATTGTTGATATTTCAATAGCTTGTGTGGAATCTTCATTCAAAAGTTGGTATGACAGCTACTCTTGCTATATGCACATTGATCATGGACTTATGGATATTGGTTATCCCTCTTATATTTTTTGAGGTTTGTTGAGATGTATTACCCAAACCATGTAATGTGATGATCTAGCTTTAGACAACACTTCTCATCTGATATAGATACATTATGAGCGATCTGTTACATTCCATTAGTCATTTAGATAGACACGCTGATTATAATAGGATGATTCACCATCTCAAGTATATATCGATGTGAGATGCATGAAAAAATTTTATTTTTAAAGAGGTGCATCCTAAAATTTCTGGCGAGGAATACATAGGCTAATATCTGAGTATAGCACACTGAATCAGTACACCAAACCTAACGCATGTTCCTCTACGCGAGGAGATGGAGTATGAGCCACATGCACGTCGATTTCAAAATGATGTAAGTATTTGTTACTTTTCATAAACTTGAACAAAACCATTACATTTTATTTATGGATTAATAATTTCTATTTACTTCATATTAGGTTAGACAATTATTACATGATAGTCGATGTACCGCGACTAATCTTCGTGGTGATGATGATGATGATGATGGACTTGCTCATTGTTATGTATCTTCTTGATTTGAGACATATCGTACTACACTTGACCTGTTAGAAGAGACGTTGAGCCTAGATGATATTGTCTTAGAGGATGAGACTACACAGACAGGTGAGAGTCGTGCTATTGATGAAATTGGCTCATCCACTCGTCATCACAGCAGACATGGATAGGCTTAGATGCATTATTATATTGTGTTATTTTTTTTTGGCTTAAAATTATTTTTATTTTTATTACTTTTGTAATATTATTTTAACTAATTATCATGTTGATTTTAATGTTGTTTTGCATATTATGCATTTTCATACTTATTTAAAACAAACATGATTTAAAATCATTAATTAACTAATTAACAGTTGATATGTGAATATGTTTTTTAAAATTTCAAATTATCTTTTTACAAGTTAAAAAAATACACATCGTTATATTTTGTTATTGACATTATCAATTATCTTTAAAAATAATTAATAAAACCAATGTTTAAAAATAACATGTATCAATTTGAGATTATAAATAATAAATAAAAATGATTCTCAATTATAGTTTGGTAAGTTATAATATTTTTTAGCTTTTGTGATGATTTAAGGTTTGTTTTATATAAATTTAAGGTTGGTATTAAAAATAAAATTATATTAGAAGAATGCAATTACTATTCACGTTTATATATTGAATAACCGTTATTATTATTATTAGGTGTTATATAATACATGTAGTATTCACAATAACAGTTGTTTAAACAATGGAGTCAAAGGAAGATATTTCCCGATACTTTTCTATACTAGCCACTGGTTATTTCAAGTTGAAAACAGCAAGAGGGCCATTATGGTCAAATCAATGAAACGTGCCCCTCGTCTGTTGTGCGGCGGTGTTTCGTGTTCTTCTCCAAAATATAGCGGTCAAAGCGATGAGGTTCTTTTAATTCTGCCTCTAATGAAGGTAATGATGGCATGGGATAGAAGAGCCTGGCCATAGGGATGCAGAGTCTCTGAGGCCCAAGAAAGAAAGAGAGAAAGAAAAGAAAAGGCACGGTCAATTCAAGAAAAGATAAACAAAAGTGGAGGCGTGGAATTTTACTCTCGAGAAAGGAGGGAAGAGAGAGAGAGCTGAGATGGCTTGACCAACTGAGCTATCAATTTTAATATTTGATGGCCAGGACAAGGCATCTTATTCCTGGGGATTACCCTGAAGAATCCAATAAATGGTATCTGTGAAGAATCCAAGAGTGTTCATACCTATCTATTTCAAGAAGACGTATAGATATAACTAAGGACCCGATGCCCCCATCTTCCTTCCAAGGAGTCATGGCATTGACAGGACAAATTAACGTATATACATCTTCAAATTGAGTTTTAGGTCGGATGATATTAGAAATAATGAGAGAAACCAGTTTGGTGAAGAGTGTTATGGTACATGATGATGATGATGATGATCTGAACAAACAAGGAGTGCTTAGTTCTTCTGCTGAAGCAATTCAGTACAGTTTTTGCATGCGATGCGATGTTCAATCATTCTCACCAGAGCATCATAATGGTAAAGACTGTCAGCTCCAAAAATGGTTGGGGTAATTTGTTATTGAACTCGGAGCATGCAGAAGGGGCTGCAAACATTAATATTTGCAGTCAATCGAATACTGGACAAGTTTATTTATTTTCAAGAAATGAATCAGAAGAACAGCTCTCATTTCAATGATTAGGTAAGTTGACACGCAAGTAAAAGATAGACCAGAATTCACAAATTGATTGTAGAGGTACCCTCTACCGTGCTCGAAATCCACACTCCGAGCAAAGTAAACTGTGTGTAAAATGTCACAAAAACTTTGACTAGCTCAAAAATAGCTCTTTAGCCGATCAGATTGATAAACTTCTTGTACATTCAGATGAAGCCAGTACTCCGTTTTTTTTTAACAAGAAGACTTATACCCAACAAATTACTCGAGACCCTTTTTTTTTTTTCCTTACAAATGTTGCCGTGAGAACCCAGTTTGACTACTCCAAAATAATGGAAGACTAATTTGATGACTTTAATGGATCCATGGAAACCCCAATTGAACGCAGTGGGAGGGTTTCTTTAGAAACAACCATATATCATGTTCAACAGTGTTATGTCCACTAGCTAGTAAAGAGTGCGAGCTTGCAAGGGTGACCTATTTTTTCTGCGAGATTCACAGAGCTGAACAGGCCAATTCTTTTCAGGAAAGTTGCAAACCAATTTGCATTGAATCCAAAGAAACAGCGAATCAATACACCTTATATGAGAGGGTTTCGACGCGCTCCTTATCGCCCTCAAAAACGCATCTTTCACGTGATGACAATTGCTCACGTTCATGGCGGCATTTTGCGACCCCTTCTCACGAGAGGTATCTTTCTGTCTTGTTATTCTTCCATTGCCCTTGTCAAGATGGAATCTTGTAAGGGTCCCTTAACATCTTGTGAGGCTGTTCTTGTCATCTAGGGCTTCGATGTCTCTGTATACTTTTAGTAGTTGTTTGAGTAGCATTATTGCTTGTTCATGCTTGCTGCTTGAAAGAATTCCACTTCTTTCTGGCCCCATATCCTGACACAATCATTTTTACCCCCTTCCTCTTTTGACATCTTACCCTGCTATTTGAACTCTTCGAGGATGATGACTCTTCACAATTTTCCAATTGTAGTTTTTGAATTTTGAATTATTATTTATTATACTTTTAAATTGTTTTGATCTCTTGATATCGAAATGAACTTAATTTGGACTCCAGTTAACAAAATTTTCCCAAGAATAAATCTCTTGATTGTTGTTCCTCGCATATGCCTTGGATTGGACACATTAATTAGAAATGAAGAGAGATGAACAATGAGTATGTCTCAAGGCCTTCCATCCTCCCTCCATGCTCATCTTCTACAGAGCAATGATCGAGCCCCATACCTACTGTCACAATCACATCCATGACAGGGGAGAAAAAAAAGAAGTTTCCTTGCGGATTCCCAAACTAAATTATGATATCAACACAGAGGCAGCATAGCATGATCATGATCGTTTCAATTGCTTCACAGTTACGAGAATTTTTATCGCACACGCCTTTGATAAGAGAGGCAGAATTCAATTACAATTTTGAAATGCTATGAGAACCACCCAACAAATCAAATAGCATTGTTTCTCTGAAGTTGTCAAATTGGGCGATTAGTCCAGCATTTTGACTTTGTATTTCTTTTCATAAACCAATCGAAGGCTTTACATTATTTTTTTTCCATCAGCAGATGCTCTCTTCAGATAAGTTTCCGACGACTACATACGACCTAATTTTATTTCTTTTAAGTC
>Ga0307517_10014404_pt1 | contig 10624 bp, 3 predicted proteins | sample 23_EM_MG_FD_194515 | JGI IMG/M metagenome (GOLD analysis project Ga0307517, IMG submission 194515) | Populus trichocarpa ectomycorrhiza microbial communities from riparian zone in the Pacific Northwest, United States - 23_EM | ecosystem: Host-associated > Plants > Roots > Unclassified | place...
CAGCTACAGGCATGAATTACCTGGAACAAAAACTTAACGAAGTAAATCAAAATAAATTATCAAACTTGATTTTTAATAAACTTGATGTTGAAGGATAAAAATAAAAAATAAATAAATTAAAAAAAAAAATAACTCGAGTTAACCCGGGTTAATCTGTCAAACTCGCGATCCAGGTTATGAGACTATGATGACCCAATAGAAAAACAATTAAGACAAATTATGAAGATTAATCTCCAATAAATCTAATATTGAAGGATGTAATTGAAATTGAAAAATTAATTAAAAATGACAAAAAAAACAATTCGAGTAAGCCCGGGTTAACTTGTCAAACACGTGACCCGAGTCACGAGATGAGAATAACCACATAAAAAGCAAACCGAAATAAAATCATAAAATTCAATCCCCAATTAGCTCAATATTTAATGATGAAATTAAGAAGAAAAAAAAGTCAAATAAAAAAGGTAGGAAGAAGTTCAAGTAACCCATGCTAACCGGTCAAAATTGTAATCCGGATTATAAAATTAGGATAATCATAAAAATAAACTGAAAAAGAATTATGAACTTCACTCTTTGATAAATATAATATTGAAAATTAAAAGTGTGTGTGTGTATATATATATATATAAATTAAAAAAAAACTAAAGGAAGAAAAAATTATTATTCAAATGAATAATGTCATGTAACTAAGAGTACAATAAAATCTTCTTTTCTTTTGGGGTTTTTTGGGTTCATATTCCTTACATGATATAAAAAATAATACTCGCACACATTTAAGGCTGCATTTGGGATCAAGGTTTCGCAATCGCAACCTCAACCCTAAATAGTGCCTAAATTCAATAAATTGTTAACATAAAACTCTACCCGTATAAAACAGCACAAATATTTAAAGGTTAACCTATGACGAGGAGGTTTTGAATCCAATCATAGCTTGTTTTTTTTAAAAAATTAATTATAGTCATCAAACATGACTTGATTTGGTGAGTCAAACTTGATATCGGCTAATTCAAAGTCTAATTTGGGTTGAATTTATTTGAATGATTTGGTGGGACAACTTGTAATCTATTTAACTTGGTCAAACTTAAATAAAACCCGATCATATCAACATTAAAGATTTTTTAAAAATTATTTTTATTTAAAATAATATTATTTTAGAATAAATCTGAATTGATCCGGTTATCCATAACCTGAGTTTTAAATTGAATCAAAACCCATAACAAGTTTGATAATCGAGGTTTCAACATTTAATTCTACTTTCATTTATAAAACATCGAAGGCAAAGGATGTTGAAACAAATTTAGTTAAAATAATGTTTGTTTCTTATAAAATATTTCAATACTAAAATATTCTTCTATAATTTTCGTGTGAATATTATTTTATGACATTTAGCACCTCATGATGAAAAAAAATTACAATGATAATATAATAATGATGTGTTATATATGGTGATGAATTAGTGATGATAAATGAATGATTATTATGATAATAATAATAATGAAAATGGTTGAGTAGAGACAACAGGAGTAATAAAGTGATGAGTGGCAATGCAAAAATGGTGATAGTAATAGTAATAATGAGATGGTGGTAGTGAAGGAAGTTGAAATAATTTGATAATATTATAAATGAATTACTATTTTTAAAATATTTATACTGCATTTATTTTATGCAAAACATGCTTATGTAAAATATTTTTCTAATTTTTTGATGTTTGATTTGATTGAAAAAATAAGTTTGATTTGATTGAAAAAATAATCAATAAAAAATATTTTATAATCAAATAAAAAATATTTAAAACACATGAAAACCATCTCTAGTTCTCGAGAGATAAAAATATTTTACATAACTATCTTTGTCATCAAACCTTGATCTCACCGCTACTTAATTTCAATCATGCTCCTTGTAACACTTATTTTTTATATATATAGACCAAACACGAAAAATAATAGGAGATTTTATTAACATTTTGAGAAGCCTGGATTTAACTAGCTTAAGAAACCATTGAATGCCCAAAAATTCATGTGTCATGAAACATGGTTGGGCTTAGCCCAACCGTTATAACAATCACAGAGAATATTCTAGGGTGAATTATTCATTGAAATTACCCCACATCTTTTATGGTGTATTCAATGATCTCAACTTCAAGACCACGCAGGCTTTTTCTTGGGCAAATTTTTTTTGGGGAGAATATCGACTTTTCCTGGAATAAATACTGCACAAAGTCTCCCGGGGGTGTTGATGGAGGACCCTCCAAATATCAAGTCGGTACTAGGTATTTTTTATATGGCAAAAGACATTAATGGAAGTATTAATGAGCTTTTATGAAGATAGAGAAGAGGAGAAGGAAGAAGATGGAGAATTCAGGAAGAAGAAGTCGAGAATGTATTTTGTCTCAGAGTATAAAGTTGTTTTTTTCCCACTTCCTATCTATTCATGCTTCCTTTTATATTACCTGACTTGACTTGCTTTATGCAACGTAGGAGGGATAGAGATGTAATCTTGTAATAGTAAAATAATATTATTCTACTGCTCGTGCCATCACATCTAATTAATATAAGCATAAGTTGTTTGTTCGTATTTAATGGTATTATGATGGGCATCATGATTATCAATCTTGGCTCAGGGTATGGGGGTCTCAGTGTAGAGTGACCCTTCAGCTTCACACTCAATCTAAGGGATGTTGGACTTAATTCACGCCCCAAGCTCAAGAGATAGCTGGGTGTGGACGCGTCCTCGCCCGGGCCCAGTCGTGGGACTGGGCGTGGACGTGGAGTTCGACGCGGTCGCATCCGGACCTGATCATGCAACCAGACATCCGAAAAGACATAATCTCATTTTGGGTTATGACTTTCCCGTGTTATCTCTTAAATGAGGTTGATTTGAGAAATCATGACCCATCACCTAGCCTTAGAGAAAAGCCAAAGTTATAGGCTTGGTGTAGAGAAAGAGCCCAATGCTATGAGTTTAGCTTGAAGGAATAGTTTAGTTTTTATAGGCTCAATCTAAGATTGAATTATACTTTCCTTGCATCCTTGATGTATAAGAGTTCTATAAAAATCCATCATATTTTTATTAATATTAATACTGCATAAGGGGTACATTATAACAAAAATATATTTTCATCACAAAAAAAACCTTTTACAGGTTTCCAAATTTATCGAAGGGTCTCTAAATTTATCAGATAAGACCTTTTACAGGTACTGACCATATAGATTTATCAAACACTAGGCACCAACCACCTTGGTTAGGGATTGAATTGGATTGTCAGAATCAAAATATTAAGCGATTATCTAATACATAAACATTGCCCCCAAACTACTTGAATTTTTTGAGATATTATAACATATATAGCCAAAACAATGAAACATAGTAAAATATTCTTTTTATCTAAAAACAAGTTATTTTACATCAAACATAGCCTTAATAAGCTAAAAATATTTTTCTAAAAATAAACAAAGATTGAAAACTAATTATAAAATATTTTACCTTGACTATTTTTTAAAATATTGTACAAAAAATTAAGCACAAATAATAGTGGAACCATTTTTTTATAAAACATTTTACACAAAGTAAATATTCCAAACTAAATTGTCCCACTCTTCCTAACTCAACCCTAATCAATTAAAAGCCTGGTTAGTATTATAATAATAGTTGTTTTTCAAAGTGTTTTTTGTTTTAAAATATATTGAAATAACATTGTTTTTATAAAATTATTTTTAACATAAACATATCAAAACAATATGAAAGTACTAAGAAATAACTTGAAAAAATAAAAAAATAAAAAATTAATTTTTTTTTAAAATATTTTTAAAATATAAAAACAAAAAACAACATGGTGTACTAAAAAACACTTATGAATTGAATTTCTAACAATGGCGATGCTTAGCGTAGCCTCTGAAAAGAATAAACTCTTGCAACATGCTGCGACTGAAAAAACAAAAACAAAAAACAGCAGGACCCTCAAACCTCATTCCCTGTTTCTCACTCGCTATTGCTGTTTATGCTCTAAACGAATCAGATCCCACCAACCCTCCATCCGCCAACCCCTACTCCAGAGGTATCATGCCTTGGATAAGATTAAGTCATGTAATTACTCTTTGTAAAACATTGATCATGTACATGCATATACACACTAAAGAATCTCATCAATAATCCTCAAATACATGCACATACACTTCTTTTGAAGAATTCATTGAGATGTGCAAACGTCACCTTCTTCACCCCCACCGAACATCACTCATCACATAAATGAGGATACATTCTTATTATAAGATTTCCAAAAACAAATTAAAATAAGTGTTTAGTATTGAAATAATGGTAATTTTTTAATTTTAAAAATATATTAAAATAATATTTTTTTAAAAAGTTATTTTTAATACCAACAAATTAAAACAATAAAAATATACAAAAAAAAAATTTAAGCAAATATAACCTTAACTTTTAAGAGCAACAAACAACATAAACCAGATATTTCAAGAATACACACACCAGTAAATATTCACATGCATAACATAAACCTGATTTAAATTAGGTTTTAAGTTCAACCGGAAAAATATTAACCCGGTAAAACAACCTAGTTAACATAGTCACCGCAGCTGTGAATTGTACCTGGACTGAACCGAGCCTTAACCACTGATCGAACCTTTCCTTTTTTGGGCCACATTGTATATCATTGTCGAATAACTAGTTGTCACGTTATCTGAGGATTTGAACAAGACCTGATACTCTTCGAGGTTTCCGATAACCCAATGTGAACAAGGAGCGCTGGTGCCTATATATTCTTAACAAAATCGAATCTCTATTCACCATCCAAATCTAACCCTTATTAAAAAAACTAGAAAAGCCAAATCACAGTACAGCCCCTTAGGCCCGCCCGCCGGCACGCCAAACCTTTTGTGTCAAGATAGCCCTCTCGCTGTGCAGTGCGAGTAATGGCTGTTGCCCTGAAATCAACCCCTTCCTTCCTCCAACTGAAGAAACCGGAGACCTATTTCATCGTTCGTAATAAACCCCCTATCGTTTCAACCAGAAGGTTCGCGCCAATGGCGTCTCTCACTGCAACCCGAAGTCTTGGTATAGGAGAAACATTCTCCAATCTCAAGAAACAAGGCAAAGTAGGTACCGCTCCCATAGTAAATTTTTGTTATATGAGGGTTTTGTCTTGATAGTTGACGTGCATTTGATATATATATATATATATATATATATATATTATTTGAGTAGATTGATTTTGCTTGACATGTTGAATGGGGGTTGACTTGGATATTGTTTGCAGTCTTGGCAATTTACTCCATTAGCGGAGATTAAAGTTGCACAGAGGAGTCTCTGTGTGTTAGTATCCCTGTTGAATCAAATATTTCTACTGATTTCTGTGTTAGCCATGTCATAAGTAAAGATGGGAGACTAGAGGAGCTCATTTGTGTTATCAATTGATAATATTAGAAGATGAAACAACTTTTTACATAGGTTGGATTGAAGTATTTGTGGGGTTCGGGTTGCGAGGAGGGGATTGGATTAAGAGTTTTGGTCTGGAAAATTTATTTGGATGGGGGAAACTGGCGAGAGGAAATGTAATCCATTTCTCATAATGTTGTTTTGATAAGGGTGCTTGTGTGTGAAGGTGGCGCTCATTCCATACATCACAGCCGGTGATCCTGATCTTTCAACAACGGCAGAAGCCTTGAAGTTGTTGGACGCATGTGGATGTGACATAATTGAACTGGGTGTTCCTTACTCTGATCCTTTGGCAGATGGTCCAGTTATCCAGGTATGATTATAAAGTGGTTGCTGGTTGGATGAATTTTCATATCCATTTTTTAATAGGAGTCTCTTGATTTAGGCTGCAGCTACACGCTCCTTGGCTAGAGGGACCAATTTCGAAGCAATCACATCAATGTTAAAGGAGGTAAGGCCATTATACTACGATGCTATACTTCTACCATGCTGAGACAGATAGAATTGGTGGATTGGTGGCACTACTGAATTTTTTTTGAAACTGCACAATTCCTTTTGTCATGCTATTAATTGCTTAGATTGCAATTAAGCATAGTTTGCTTGAGCATATGGTCATAGGCAAGTGAAGAAGTGACTGCCCATAGAATAAGCATATAGTATCCCCATTTACAACTTTGTTGCCAGTTTCTTTTATTATTTGAATTTCCTTATATTGATTCAACTGTTGACTGCACAGGTGGTTCCCCAAGTATCGTGTCCAATTGCATTATTTACATATTACAATCCAATTCTAAAGCGTGGAATTGAGAAGTTTATGTCCACTGTAAACGACATCGGCGTGCATGGTAAATGGAAGGTTTATTTTGCAGCACCTAACTGCCTATTTTAATGATCTTTATCATGCCTGAATGATGTGGGAAACGAGGATCAGTGTGCGCATTACTAGTTTTTTTTTCTCCGTTTATTTTTTGTGAGTTCTGGGTGATGTACAGCATTACTATATGCATAAACCTATATTGGTTTTGCAGGACTTGTGGTCCCAGATGTTCCTCTGGAGGAGACTCAAGTTCTGAGGAAGGAAGCTGTCAAGAATGGGCTTGAACTGGTCTGTCTCACTTCATATTTCAGGATGATGTATTTCCATTTTGTCTATTAATACTGCATGTCCCTAAGGAGTTGATATAAAGACACTTCATTTCCTTTTGCTTTGCCAAAAAATCTGAAAACATGTATACTAGTGGCAATTGATTGTAGAGTTGGTGATAGTGTTATAAAAAGAAAAAGGACCCTTTGCTTTTCTCTTTGGAAAACATAAGTTGTTTGTGATGTATTTTTAATCTAAATCAACACCTTTACCTCATTGTTATTATGTTGATGGTGTCTGCTGGTTTTCATTAAAAAAATATTTTTGGTTGTGTGATAATTGAAGCAGGGTACCTTTCGGTGGTGAGTATTGGTTTTCGTGCAATTTACCTTTTGAATTGTCAAGCTTATATGTAGAGTGGCTCGTGAAAGATAAGCATCTACCATGTGTTCACTGTATCTTACTTTGCACCTTGGTGATGCACAGGTACTTCTTACAACACCCACTACTCCAACAGAACGAATGAAAGCCATTGTTGAAGCGGCAGATGGATTTGTGTATCTTGTAAGAGCATTTTAGGAGTTAATTAATCTTTTGTCTTAATCTTAGTTGAGTTCTGATATGAACAAAGATGAAGTACTCAATGGTTTGCCATCATTTTTGACATCTCCATTTCTTCTGAATTGCTATCTTTTGTGACATTTCCATTTTTTCATTAATTATAGGTAAGCTCAGTTGGAGTTACTGGTACTCGTGCTTCTGTAAGTGACAGAGTTCAAACCCTTCTCCAGGATATTAAAGAGGTTTGTCTTTATAATCAGATTTCTTTCACAGGGCCCTCTATTGATAGGTGGCATTGAGACAATTATTGACTCCTTCAGGATGTCTTTTAGTAAATGGCATTACACATCCCTCATTTCAATCTTCTTTTTATGACAGACAACAACCAAACCTGTAGCTGTTGGCTTTGGCATATCAAAACCAGAGCATGTCAAGCAGGTTTGTCTTCAAAACCTGTAGCTGTTGGATTTGGCATAATGTAACTTGATGCCTATAGATTGTCTTAATGCCGTGTTAGTTTGGAATTTCTTTCTTTTGTAACAGGTAGCAGGATGGGGTGCTGATGGTGTCATTGTTGGTAGTGCGATGGTGAAGTTGTTGGGTGAAGCAAAATCTCCCGAGGAAGGATTGAAGGAACTAGAGAGTTTCACCAAATCTTTGAAAGCTGCGCTTCCTTGAACACAATTTTTTGGGATGAAATGATAGCTTGTAACTCATATTTTCAACAGCGATATGCATTGAAATTGAATAAAATGAATCATGTTGTTTACCAGCATGGACGTTTCCAGTGTCTTCAACACCTCAAGCACTTTATATAAGTTACTGCCAGGGTTCTGTTAATTCAATGGAAAATCCACGAGTTTTTCTATCAACCACTGCTGAGTTATTAGGATCTCAGCTTTGGCTTTCATCCAGCTGCATTGCCATCAGACTCAATATGAATTAGACAAAAAATTGTCATTTTGTGTTTTCGGGGAGGGCAGGGCTATGGCCACCATTGATAGAAAATCTAGCAGTGTGCAAGTTGCTTTTCACGTGACATCTGGTTTATTTGAATATTTTGCATGCCAAGGAAAGATAGCGTAAGAATGTAGTGGCGCAGATTTGAATTCATCGTAGGATTGATCTACATTTCAAACTGCCTCAACGTTTCCATTCCTTCATTACAATCCATCTAAGCTCATTTCATTCTTCTAGCATAAGCGTGTGCTTAGAAGACCTGTGCACCCAGAGCTCTGATGTCAGTGCAGGCAGAAAGAGCCTAACAAAGAGGGCGAAACATTCAGCTTCATCCCAAGAAATCTCTTTTGGATGGAAGTTCATCAATTCATGCCATCAAAAGTTCAGAACATCAGATTTCGGTTTGACATCAATTCCGAGCAATAGTATTATTCCAGAAGTGAGGTTTAAGTGTTTCATGGTATACAAGGAAATGGATGTACACTTGGATAGCGAACTAGCCGAGTCCTCGGTTGATAGGGACGGAGACAGGTTGGTGATAAAATATAGGCATTTTGTTCAGGACTAGTTAAGTCTAGTCACGACGCTCCAAACTAGCAAAGCTTATCTGCGTGCGACCATACTTTTTGGCTCAAAGTTTGGGGTCTTTCCTAAAAGAAAACAAGATAGCCCCCATCAAACCAAGAGTTGGTGTCACCTTACGAAATCCGACGTGGCAAGTCTCATGCTACAAAAGACTAGCTGCAAACTTTGCAATGGTAAAAAAAGGGTCAACAGATACCAACTGCTTGCAAATATTTATATTTCAAGTCATTTTAGTCTGGGTTTGCCACAACATACCGTGAGGTGAGGAGCATTAAACAAAGGGATTCAATTATGTAGCACAATCAAAGCTGTTCCATGTCACTCCTAAGAATGATTTATTCTAAGTATTCCATGAAAACACCCCCAAATTGCAATTACAATATACTGATCAAAACAGGAAGAGAAGGGACTAAATCAAGCAGTAAATGAGAGCTATTCCACAATATACAGCTGGGGGAGGACAATAAAGCACTGAACAAACAATGAGCATAAGCTTCATGTCTCTGCTCAACGCCTTCCAGATGCCACTGATTCTGCAGAAAAGAGGTACTTCACTCTTGAAAGAACTGAATCCTGTGTTGGGTCATAAGGATGGTCTTTCGAAGGAATCTCCAAAATCGCTGGAACTGGCTTGTTGTAGCTATCGACCAAAAATCTTATCATGTTTGCAACCTGAAAAACAGAGGATGAAAAGATTTACCTTTTAATTAAAAATTCCCAAAGCAAATCAAGTGCATGGGAAAAAAATGCTGAATTTTTGTGTGTGTGTGTGTGAGAGAGAGAGAGATCAAATAACTAATTCAATGAAGGGGGTAAAGAGCAGTGAAATTGAAAAACAGACAGAAGTCACAGACCAATGCACTAGGGCAATGCTGAATCTACAATGGTGCGGTGCCCAGAACAGATGTGGAACTAAGTGAGCTATTCATTATAGCACCACCCCAAACAGGGTATTGCATATTTGATCAAAATTTCATTTGTGTTCTTTAAGCATCCAAATATTCAAACATGTGAAGACGTAACTGCTCCAACCTAATACCAGATTAGCACTAACAATTTAATCAATGTAGTCCTTGACAATTGTCACAGACTTACAGTTCCTCTATGCATCATAACTGGAAAAGATGGCTTTGAGAGACTATTGCTTCCATTAACATTGAACCAGAACAGGAAAGAAAGAAAGAGCTATCGTGCGACACTTATGCTTCAAATGCAAAAGACTGGAGCATCTTTTGAACTAATGAGTAGTTAAATGTTAAAGGTTACAAGTATTCAATAAAAAACAATATAATGAGCATACATATCTTTACAAAATCATGATAAATTAATTAAAATGACCACGAGTTCAAGAAACAACTTACAAATTGACTTATCAACACTATGGCTATATCCTCCCTTGTCGTGAACTCTTTAAATGCATCTTCAATTTGTTTAACAGTTGTTTCTAAGAAGCATAATGAAACATTTTCATAAGCAAAGGACAATAGCATCAGCAATAGCATTTCTGAAAAGAATATCCACACTGAACACAACTCTCTATTTGATGGGTTAAGGAAAGAGAGAAAATCTGAATTTAGAACCTGTCAATAAATGTTCCAGCCTTGGAAGAGGATCCCAGGCATTATTGGCAATCAAACCAAACATTATCAAATCAAAGTTCTTTTGTAAACGGTAAGCTCTTTCATTCCAAGAATGACATATAAAGTAAAGCATTAACTTGGAGCTTGAAGAGTGAGCTGCAGAGGACAATTCATTTAGACATGATGGACTTTCCTGTATTGGGGATATGACAATTTTATGTTTATGAACCTATGATTAACCACAGGCTTTCATATTGCCCCTTTCCCACCCTTTTAGCAACTGGTTATGATAAGCATCCCTGCGGAGTTCATAATAAAAAATTGGGTTTTACGGCGGTCCTTCTTCTTCTTCTTCCTTTTTTTTTTTTTTTTTTGGGGGGGGGGGGGGGGGTTGGGGTTGGTGTAA
>Ga0307517_10014406_pt1 | contig 10622 bp, 5 predicted proteins | sample 23_EM_MG_FD_194515 | JGI IMG/M metagenome (GOLD analysis project Ga0307517, IMG submission 194515) | Populus trichocarpa ectomycorrhiza microbial communities from riparian zone in the Pacific Northwest, United States - 23_EM | ecosystem: Host-associated > Plants > Roots > Unclassified | place...
GTTTAGTCAATCATGACCTTTGATTTAATCAATTAGTTGACAACTTGATTTCAATCAATCATAATACAGCTTAATTATAACCCCAAAATAGCTAAAACAGTGCCGTAGGCATGATAAAATATGGCTAATCTATTCTATATATATATATACACAATTGTAGTTTTAAAAAAAATTATTCTAAAAAATATTTGTCACCTAATTTTCGTATAACTTGAGTATATTATATGTATTGATCTAGTTGTGCAATAATAAAAAAAGAAACATCATTATTATCAATTTTATTTTATGTTTTTATTTTTTAATTCTCAATTCGATGCAATTATTATCATTTAACAATTTAGAAAACTTAATTAGGATTTAAACAAATTTAGCTAATAATTTATCAAATAACTATCTCAACCTAATAAAAACTTAAAATTTTAGGTGAAATATAATTTATATAATTTTCTAATATAATTAATTATCTGAACTTAATAAAAACTTAAAATTTTAGGTGAATTCTGAGATATAATTTATATAATTTTTTAATATAATTAATCTCTCTGTTTTGAATTCAACATTTTAAACAAAGTAGTGATGATGGCCGAGAGGAATCAATTACATGATATTTATAGAAATTATCCAAATACACACGTTGTGTGTACATAAATATATGAGGATTCATGTAACCCATCTTCGTAAGTAATTGGAAAATGGTCAGCAAGAAAAAAGAAAGAAAGCACATAATCCAGAAAAAAAAAAAAAAGAATATACACATTGGATGGATATAATATAATTTATATGTTAATAATGAGCGCTTGATCATCATATTATTTTTATTTTTCAGTAATTATATATTGGCTAATTAAGCCAGCATGTATAGGACGAACACGTACGTGAAATTAAGTTCATATGTTCATATCAGTACCCTTTGTTTTTTGTTGCCTATAAAGAGGGTATTAATTATGAAGATAGATAGATAATATTCATATATATAATGTTGATGAATTAATGTAAATAAGAAATATTTATATATATTATAATTAAAAAAGGGGTGTTTTGGAAGGTTTCTCCAATAAAAAGCTATGGATTTTGTCAATATATGTGGCATCCAATTGATCTAATTTCAGAACAATTAATCTCCCAAAAAAAGATTTCTTGTAGCTTTGGTTTTGCTTGAAACTTCCCACTTTAACTAACTAGCTAGCTGCACAAGCATGGCCTGCTACTAGAATATTATAAGAAATTCTAACTGGCAAAGGCACTTGTCATCCTAACCATGTATATAAACACACAATACCAACCTTTCTCCCACATATCTAAATCTTGCTTCCTGTTTTAAACTTGGCATATTATACTTCAGATTTTCCTTTCGAAAGACAATCATCATGGGACTAAGAGACATTGGAGCAACTCTGCCTCCCGGGTTTAGGTTTTATCCTAATGATGAAGAGCTTGTCTGCCATTACCTCTACAAAAAGATCACAAATGAAGAAGTCTTGAAGGGTACTCTGGTAGAAATTGACTTGCATACTTGCGAGCCATGGCAACTTCCTGGTAGGTCTCCTCCCTTTATAACTACTAATTGATTTCCACTTCTTCGCTTCTTCTTCTCAAGCTAATTCCCAGCAGCTTCTAATCTCGATCCTTGAGGTTTCATCACAACTTGTAGAAGATATATTAGTTCTTGCATGACTCATGAATATCATCAACCATATATCAATGCATTGTTTGATTAGTTAATGATGAAATTCAAGAAAATGGATGGTCCATGCTCGCTGTTCTTTGTGCTTTAGCTCTGCTGAAGACATACATATTATGAAAAAACGATTTGATATTTCGGCTCTGTACAAGCCAGACAAATTAGACAGACAGACATGTTTGGTTTAATACCTGTTTAAGAGCGCGCGCGCACACATGCATAGCGAGAGAGATCCGCAGAGAGAGAGGCTGAGAGGGGGCAAGGCTCGATCTTAGCTATAAACTCTGAATGATAATTAATGCCAAACTTCTTAATTAATGTAAACTCACCATTGATGAGTGCGAAGTTGAATAGTATCTGGACAGGTAATCGATCCTCTTGTATGGTAATTTGTGGTTTTAACCATTTTTATTGTTTTACTTTGTTTTGGTAATTAAGTTGGAAGCTACGACAAGGATATAGAGGTCATATAAATATAATGGCTACAACAAGTCCTAGCTACCAGGTTAATTTCAAGTTAAATTCCTTCAGTCTTGTCAATGTCTTCTCAGAACCAGCAGACAAAATATTTATGCATAGTGAACTGCAAGTAGCTAGCTTCTCACAAGTTGGGATTCATTAATGTCGTACAATAATTTTGTCTTCCATTTTCCATTTTTTACTAGAAATATTTCTTAAGTACTTCTATACATGCGTGTGTGTGTGTGTGTGATCATTAAGCATTTGGATTAAGCCTATAATTCTTAATAAATAAGAAGATTTAAGAGAGACTGGCTTTCATGTGGCTACTTTATAAACTTTTCTTTTTTTTTTTTGTTAAAGCCATTTTTTCCTGGATGCTTAACCACCACAAGAAAAATGATATATCTCCTTTTCGTAAGTAGAATTCTTGGCTTCCTATACATGTATAATTTCCTAGAAGTACTGTAGGCAAGCACTTAGTACATGGACGTGGCCGTGCAATTTGTTAGCATGTCCTATTCATTTGTTTTTACACTATATGGGAGCAATTTGTTGGTGATCATGTGAAACTATGATATGTCCTGAATCATGTCCCCTCGTATCTGCTAAAAATCACTTCCTACATATCCTGGCATGTGTTACTGGTTGACACTACATGTATATTGGTTCATGATGTACTTGTCTTAAGCTACACAAGGGATAAAATTATATTCTTCAATTCTTTTAATTCATCCCATCTCGTAATTTCTGTGTTTTTTTGGTACTGTTCTTCCCTCTTACAAGGGATTGCCTAATAATTAATGAAGGGGCGGTTCTGTGTATAAGGATAAGATTTTCTAGATATGATCAGGAATCCATGCATGTTATAGTCCAAAAACTTAAATGATTTTGGCTTTTACTACCTTAAGGTGCAAGGGATCGATCGCTTGTTGTTCATCTGTGAGGCTTCAGGAGTCAAACAATAAGCCAATGCGTGCTTTCCAACTATTTTATTCTACTGTAACCAGTACTGATCTCCATTTTTCAAAAGCAACAACGTAAAACAGAATCAATAATAAAGTTGTTCCCTTCCCACTTTTATTTCCTATAGGCATGATGACTTCACCACTATCGTCCAAGAAAACATTGGGAAGTTTCCTTTTCACAAATCTGATTCTGCATGTTCCCGGAAATTAATCCTTCCTAATTGAACTTGACAATAAGTTTAGGCTTTAATTCTTCCTTTGTTTTTTTCCCCTGACCATGCATGGCCTCCTAACCTTTGCCTCGTTAAATTTATACTGTATATTCTGTCTCTAAAGAGTTCTCAATTATACATATATAATTTATATGGCCCACTTTTAGTTATCACTATTTCATCTTAATTATACTGATAAAAAGAAAAGTTAATTAGGACCATATACGACGTAAGTAAATACTACAAGATAAAAAAAAGGTTTCCTTTATATTTATTCAGCAAAAGGTTAATACGTGTAACTTTCAGCCATATTTCTGTCTAGCATGCAAGGAGTAAGAAAACCCCAACCGTACGTGTATATATATACAAGTCGAGAAGACAAAAATCCATGTTCATGAAAGCAATATTGTTGTATGATCTATAGCTTCTGCTTGCTAATTAATATTTGAACTTACCATGTGTGTCTATGTGGAATCTAGAGGTGGCGAAGCTCAACGCAACGGAGTGGTATTTCTTCAGCTTTCGTGACCGGAAATATGCCACCGGATTCCGAACCAATCGGGCTACAACATCTGGATACTGGAAAGCTACAGGGAAGGATCGTACTGTTCTGGACCCCACAACCCGTGAGGTTGTGGGGATGAGAAAGACCTTGGTGTTCTACAAGAACAGGGCTCCCAATGGGATCAAAACTGGTTGGATCATGCACGAGTTTCGTCTCGAGACCCCACATATGCCCCCCAAGGTACCGTGTGTTTTCTGCTTGACAATTTGACAGCTTATAATTAAGCTTGACAAATATTGGACATAGCTCAATAACATGTTTTATTAATAAATTAAAAAAAGGAAAAATTGTTAATTTTCTCAGAGTTCAATCAGTGAATAAAGCCAGACATGCAAGTTGTCTTGCTGCTTTATAGTACTATACTGTCATGATGAGAGAATCCGAGGAAAAACCAGAGAGTTTTTTTATCTGAAGGAACCTTGGAGGAAAGTGTCTGGTAGCAATTAGGAAACTGTCCATTTCCTATACATCGTTTTCTGTACCTAAAATCAGTACATTGGTGATATAAATTCCTTACTGTTCGCTAATTAAAGTTCAACGTTTTGGTGATCACAGGAGGACTGGGTCCTATGCAGGGTGTTCCACAAAAGCAAAGCAGAAGACAGCACAAGATTCATGTTCGAGTCCACAACTGATAGTGGGAGCACTGTGAATTTAACAGCATCACCTTTCACAGCTGATCACCAAACTCTGGCTCGTGGGTACCAGCAAATGATATCATTATCATCAACCCCGCCCCATCAAGACCAAACCTCTTTGCTAAACCTTCTGCAGCTATCACAGGACAGGAATTCTAAGTACCCCATGGATACTGACATCAGCTCCAAGGCGGTTGATGAGTATGGCTTCTTATGGGATGACATGAACTTGGAAGAAAATAGCTTGGGAAATGGGGTGGTGGCTTCAAATTTGGAAGATATGAGATTTGAGATTGATCATAACAGTATGGACGTCTTCCTATGAAAATATTACCATTTGTTGATTTGTGATGTACGTATTTGTAGTGTTTGGATTATTTGAGGAGCAACTCGATGTTTTATTGGATCAAATGATAGCTAGCTAGGAAGAATTAAGATTGTGCTAGTATACTGTTAGGGTTTATTTATTTGTTGTGTACAGTGTATATTTGGCATCTTGAACAAATTTTAATATATGTTAATCATTTAGAATTTATACTCTTATTTTATGCTCGAATATATTATCAAATCGACTTGGACCTCAATCTCTATCATTATGATTGTATCTCCCTCCCATCTGGGTATATAAGTTACGTATAAATAACCTAGCTAGAAATTAAATGCATACAATCTGAGTGTATATAAGTTATGTAGTCTTTATGTTATATTCTCTCTTTTTTTGTAATTATATTTTTCTAACATTACATGATGAAATCTATTACAATATGTGATGAGTTAAAAAATAATATGGATAATCGATATATTTAAAAATTCAAAATATTTTTTAAAATATTAAAATGGGAATAAATTAGCTTCTTCAATTGATTTTCTGCCTCACGAGCATCAATTTTCCTTCATATTTGATCAATTTTTTATTAAGTAATATTCTAAAACATGTGGGGAAAGTACTGTAACTTTTTTTATATTTTTTATTTATTTTTTTTTGTTTTACATATTTTTTTTCCAAAATTGTCTTTTTTATTATTATTCTTTTTTGTTTTTGTGTTGTTTTGTAAAATTATCTTTGTCGATTTTTTTTAATATTGAACTGGTTCAAAATTTAGTTCTGTAATGTTTTTTCTTTAAAATATTATGGATTGCTACAATGTTTCCCTATATGATTTTTTTTCTTTCTTTTATGAATTTTTTTTTCCAAAATGATCTTTGTCGATTTTATTTTTTTCATATTGAGCTGGTTGAGAATTTTGCTTCATGTTTTTTTTAAAAAAACAACATTGTGGATTGCTAAAATGTTTCCCTATATGGTTTTTGTTTTGCTATAGTGTTTACCCACATGTTTTTTTTTCAAAATTATCTTTGTTGAATTTTTTTTTTAATATTGAACTAGTTGAGAATTTAGCTTTAACTTTCCCCACATGTTTTTTTTCCCTTTTTAAATTTTTTTTTTTGCTTTTTTTTTCCAAAATTGTCTTTTTTTTTCATTTTTTGTGTTTTTTTTCAGAATTGTTTTTTTTAATTTTATTTTTTTTAATATTGAGTTGGTTGAGAATTTAGTTTTTTTGTTTTTTTCTTTAAAACACTGTGGATTGCTACAGTGTTTCCCCTTGTGGTTTTTTTTTTCCGGAATTGTCTTTGTTGATTTTTTTTTTTCATATTAAACTGGTTGAGAATTTAACTTCGTAGTTTTTTTTAAAAAAAAAAACAGTGTGGATTGCTACAGTGTTCTCCCATATGATTTTTTTTGTTATGATTTTTTTCAAAATTATCTTATCGGATTTTATTATTTTTAATATTGAGCTGATTGAGAATTACAACTGTAGATTTTCTTATGAAACACTATAGATTGTTACAGTGTTTCTCTGCATGGTTTTTTTTTCCTTTTATTTTTTTTGTTATGATTTTTTTCAAAATTATCTTTGGCGATTTTATTTTTTTAATATTAAGCTGGTTGAGAATTTAACTTTGTAGTTTTTTCCTTAAAAATATTGTGATTGTAACAGTTTTTCTTCATATGATTTTTTTATTATTATTTTTTCCATAAACCCACAAAAAGACACAAGCATGCCACAACCCCGCGACATCGCGCGATCATGACATCTAGTATTATCCTAAACACAGCTCCTCCAAGTTTCATGAAACTCAAATATGTATACACCACCTTATGTTATTAATTATAGCTTTGTAATTTTCTTTTCTTCATGTAGCCGTCCTTACAACATCTTGTAAATTCTTGACATGGGCTAATATGGGTTAGGCATTGATAGTTTAATGGGCCAGATCGTCGGCCCATTACCATTTAGCAAGGGGGGTGTGATTTTTTGACAAAACGGCATCAACTTTTGCACATGCTACAAACGACGGAGCATATCAAAATTACCTTTATGGTCAGACAGCTAGACGAGGTAATGCATACCAAAACCACGGTCATAAAGGTAATTACATGTAAATCTGAAATCTAAAATATAATTATTTTGTTTTTAGAATAAACTGTAAATCTTAAGTACTCATCAATTTTTATTTTTATTTTTTTGTGGTTTCTTCGCCGTTGATATCTGCAGGCCTTTCATGAAACCCTTGTTTAATTATTTCATTTTCCTCACGGGTTCAGTCTAACTTTCATGGTATGCGTTTTTCTCTCTATTATTTATTTCCTATTTATTTATTTTGATGCTGGGTTTGCTAGTGTGAGTTGTTTGATGATATATAGTGTGTAAAGAAATGTCTGTGGTTTGTTTCAAGAAATTCAAATGGGAAGAAACCCATTTGTTTTTTCTCTGAAATGCTACATGTGCTGGAAAGATTTATTGAAGTGTATGCGTTTAACATGTGATGTTTGTCATGGATGGATTGGCATAACGTAGCGATAAGTTTCTTGGCTGAAATAAACGTGTTAGTAAGTCTTGGAAATGTGAAACAATTAGAAGAAATTGAGAAATTTTGCGTGGGCGTGTTTGAACTTCTGTGTAATGTAAGAGGTTTTTTGCTTTTCAGAAGGTACATATAACTGGCTCGGAGGTCTTGGACTATGATGAGAAACTTACAAGATTGATGTGATTAGTTGTCCGAAATTGCATCCTGGAAGGTTCCAGTGGGGACTTGTTTATGTGGTACACGTTGTAGTTGTCTCGTTTGATTTCTTTTTTTCTTTTTATTTTTGGTTGCGCAACTTGATTTCAATAAAGGCATCACAAAGGAAGTTATTTTAGATCAGTCTTTTGATAGAGAAGGAGCAGGAGGATTTGGATTATGATTTAAATCTTCCTAATTTACTATTTTGTCAGTTTTGGATCAGAATACACGTGTAACAATCCCAGATTTCAATATCGGTTGCATTCTTACTACTTTGTAGTAATGGCTGAATCCATTAATTTGAAAATTTTCATATTTGCTTCTCTTTGGCTGATGCAGGTAAAAGTTTCTAGGCTTTTGTTGGACATGGATTGGTGGTGAAGATTGTCAAGCGATTGACGCAATCAAGCTTAATAAACATGAAGTTTTAGTCTAACAAATTTATTTCTGTTCTCCTTTGGGCCTTAAGATTACTAATGAGGACAAAGCGCTCAAGAAGTGATCTCAGAAATGAAAATGCAGAAAAACTTTCTGTCCCGCCAGGTTTTGCATCTCTGACATCCTTTAGGTTGAAGAAGGTAGAAACTAGTGTACAAAATGGTAATTCCACACCATCTACCAGTGTGTCCAAAGGAAAGACAATCCAGATGGATGACACGACTGACACAATTGATGTTGCAACATTAAAGAGATTTTTTCAGCATCGGCCAAGCATTCTGCATGGCCAGAAAAATCAGAACCTAGTGGAATCAAACTTTGAACAAGTTAACATGGTCATATCCTCTCTCTTTCCCCCTCTCTCTCGAGTTGTGGGCTTTGATGTCTGTTAATTTCTTACAATCTGGGGCATAATTCTCTATTGCTTGATATTAATCTAGATTGGGTAAATTTGTCATTTGTGAGAAATTTTCTTCATATAATTTGTTTCGATATTCCAAAATATGTTCAAAGGGACATCATTGCATAGTAAGCAATTTGAGCTTTCTGTAATTGGTGTACTAAAAGATGTGTATTTGGAAAGCATTTAATCAGATTTTTTTAATATGTTTAGCTGCAAAAGCAATCTGGGATAAGCTGACATGATATTGTTGTGTTGTTTTGCTCATGGGTAACAAAGACGATACTGAATCAATACTTGGTGAATAAAGATAATGACGGAAATTAATATTTGACATTTTAGTCTCAAATATCAATTGCTGTTGTTTTCTTTCTTCATTCATTCCCCATTACTTAGGCTTAACTATTCTGGAGCATCCAATTGTGATAATTTTAATAGATGAGGATTTGATTGATTTAGTCTGATGTTGAATTATGAGAAGTGGAAGTCATAGAAATGGCTTTCTCTTGGCTGGGGAGTGTTGTTGTATATTGTTCTGTCATGTCCTCTTAGAAAATCAGCACGCTAAATAAGTTTGGCTCATTTGCATGCACACATCCATCTCCTTGTGTATATTTTAACAAATTGCTCTGAAAAAATATATAAAGAGAATTAGTATGAGGATTCTTTGAAAAAAAAAGGTACTAGTTATTTAATCATTTTCCCATAATTAAAATAGATAAATTTCTCTCTAGATAATGTTGGAAATAGCTTTCCCATGGTTGACATGCTTGCAGAACTACAAAAGAATAACTGGATTTTTATCTTTCAACTGTTGGAGGTCAGGGTTCATAAGTCATAACTATCGCATGTTATTTAATATCTTTCACAGGATCTTCCTTCAGAAACCTCCCTTCCAAAAGGGGTTGCCTATGGATGTGCAGATTGCAGTAATTGTCTAAAGGTGGTACTCTTCATCAAGTTTGTCCTCTTCCAATTATATCTTCTGTAATGCCGTGACCCATTAATGGAAGCCATGGAGCAGGTAACGGCAAGCTGGCGTCCTGAGGATGCAAGAAAAGATGTCCTTGAAGAGGTTCCTGTTTTCCACCCAACGGAAGAGGTATTTTTTGTCTAATTGTAATGAATGACTTTTGTGCATTTCACTGGTATAGCTTCTTCTTGGATGTTCCTATTGTCTTTATTCATTTTGGAATGCTGGCTGACGGGCTGGTAAAAAAACCTTGATTTCTGAATCAGTATAAATTATAACTGCAGGAATTTAGAGATACACTGAAGTATATTGCTAGTGTACATTCAAGAGCAGAGGGATATGGAATTTGCCGGATCATACCTCCTCCTTCGTGGAACCCACCCTGCCTTATTAAGGAAAAGAATGTCTGGGAAACTGCTCCATTTATGACGCACATTCAACGGATAGATGGGCTTCAAGATGAGCATATAAAGAGTAAAATTGTAAGCTGTAAGAGAAATAGTGTTACAATGGATAAAGATCATGAAGTTGGTGAAGGATACAGCATGAATTGTGATGAAGTTGGATGCTCTAACACTGATGGCTTTGCATCTGAACCTGATCCAAAATTTACTCTTGAATCTTTCAAGAAATGTGCCGATGATTTCAAAAGCCAGTATTTTCGCTCTAGTAAGGATGTGTTTGCAAATATGGATTCAGATGGGTGTTCAAAGCAATGGAAACCATCAGTGGAGAATATCGAGGGTGAGTATAGACGAATTATTGAGAATCCTACTGAAGAAATGGAGGTATGCTGGAAGAAAGCAGACACACACACACACAAACAGATATGTGTGTGTGTGTATGACAAGTACATTGAATCACTTTTTCTGTATTTCTTTCTGTTTGATTGGGAAGCTTTAATTATCATTCTGCTGGTTTTAGGTGCTTTATGGTAGCAACCTGGACACTGGAGTTTTTGGCAGTGGATTTCCCACCAAATCCAGTATTTCAAATACAGATGAATATCTGGAATCGGGCTGGAACCTAAATAATACACCTAGGCTTGCAGGCTCTCTTCTTTCTTTTGAAAGCAACAAAACTTGTGGTGTCTTGGTGCCTCGACTGAACATTGGAATGTGCTTCTCAACATTTTGTTGGGTAAGTTCCAATGTTTCTTTTAATGACTAGGGTCATGTTTATTCACTTTTGGTCTGCTGTGAATGATCAGATAACAGGG
>Ga0307517_10014407_pt1 | contig 10622 bp, 12 predicted proteins | sample 23_EM_MG_FD_194515 | JGI IMG/M metagenome (GOLD analysis project Ga0307517, IMG submission 194515) | Populus trichocarpa ectomycorrhiza microbial communities from riparian zone in the Pacific Northwest, United States - 23_EM | ecosystem: Host-associated > Plants > Roots > Unclassified | place...
CGCAAGTTCCTATCCCCACCTCCAGCACGGCTGATCCTGCGCCGATAAGCCCTTCGGCTCTCTCGGTTGAGGCTAGAGAAAGCCTTTCGTCTTGTGGTCCCCCCGTTATAGCAGCTCAGACTGGATCAGGTGAGCAGATGGATTTCATGTATCATCCAAAGCTCAAACGTACCTTGCAGAGCACATTGCCGCATCCGCCATCCATCTCTCTGACAATTCGACCGCCATGGGTGTTATAATAGGCACCAGTAAGTCGCCGTCAATCTCGAGCCTAAAAATCAAAGTGGTTCATTCCATTATGCCCATAGGTGTCAACCGTCAAGCTGACATTTCCGGCCGTCCTGCGCATAACCCCATCAAAGATAATCTTCGCATGGCTTGGCACGGCGTCGAGTCGCTACTCAAGATGGCCTCGAGGTCGCTAGCTGGAACCCCCTTCCAGACTCCTTTTTCTGCAGTTGTTGTCCTCATTGAGCTCGGAAATGTGTGTCCCTTTCCCTCTCTTTAGGCTACATGACCTAACAACTTCTATAGACTGTCGTCGACAACAAAGACGCGCTGAAGGACTTGGTGACTAGAACCGCCGAGCGCCTGTCCATCGTGAATGCGGCGTTGGTGGATGAAGATGAGGCAGTATCAAGGGAGACGATAGAGCGCTTCGCCGTGTGCGTTCAAAGCTACTTTCAATTTTTTTTTGGTTCTGACGGCCATGCAGGATACTCATCGGCAAAGTGCTAGAACTCCACAAGATGTCGGAGAGGGCTACATGGAAGAGAATTCTGGAGAACGAAGAAGACAAGATCAAGATTCAAGAAACCTTCAAGCAAATTGACGAGCACACGAAGAATTTCCATGTGCGCCTGCCTGTGTATCTCAACCGCTCATGATATTGACGCTAGCATCCTCAGCTCAAACTCATGCTGGCCATCGACAGGAACACACGTGGCTTACGCGACTCACTAGCTGTACGTTCTCTGGTAAATTTGATGCATGACACATATTGACATTTACTCCAGCGACTGCAACTCGACAGCTGGCCTCGCTCAACCAAGGCGCTCTACAACGCCGATATCGAAACCGCAGGGACATTATCTCGCCGGGCTTGTACACCAGGGACCCGCGTCGCCATCCTTGAACGCATTTACCACTGGGCCCAGGATTCATCTCCCAACAGCCCCCGGGTCTTCTTGTTGACCGGTAACGCGGGATCGGGCAAGTCGACGATTGCCAACACTGTCGCACGTCATTTCGACGTGGACGAGGAGGCCTTGGACGACGTGCCAAACATCCTTCAAGCCACCTACTGCTGCTCTCGTCAGTTTGAAGACACGAGGCGGCGGAAGTACATTATCCCCACTCTGGTATACCAGCTTGCATGCCACTCGAAAACGTTTGCACGTGCTTTGGTAGACGCTAACAAGTTTGATTCGGTTGAGATACCCTCGAGGCAGATGCAAGACCTCTTTGTTGGCCCCTGGCAGAGGTCCATCAGTGATCGCCCTGATGACCTATCACCATACCTCATTGTTATTGATGCCTTAGATGAAGTCGATGGCAAAGAGGGTTTGACATTCCTCCATGCTTTACTCACGACAATCCAGAAGGGTAACTTGCAGGGCCTCAAGTTTCTTGTCACAAGCCGCGAAGATGTTGATGTTGCCTCTCTTTGTGAGAGGTTTTCTTCTGATGTTGTCTGTCGTCTGCACAAGGTGGCTGAAGAGGATGTCAGTGCAGATATTTTGAGATACTTGGATGCTGAGCTCCCACGTTTGGACAAGGGTGAACGTGCAGAGCTTGCACGACAAGCAGGGGGCTTATTTATTTATGCAGCAACTGCTGTGAGATATATGACACCACAGGGTGGATTGACTAGAGGAGAACAACTCAAACTAATGAGAAGCTTGCTTGGTGACAGTGGTGGTTCCAAACCATGGGATTCTAATGGAGGTTCCAAGGAGCCACTGCAGGTTGATATCTTATACTGTCAGATTCTTTCTGAAGCCTTTGGGAGGCTGACTGAAGACCTTTGCCTTCCTCGCTTGAGGATTCTATACACTCTTCTTTGTACTGAGGAACGTGTCTCAGTCTCAGTTGCTGCAGGATTGCTTTCTGACTCCTCTGACATGGTTGAGTGTGCCAACCAAGTTGTCAGTGACCTTCATGCAGTTCTTTATATTATGGATGGCAAGGTTTTTTGGTACCATGCATCATTTCCAGACTTTATCTTTAGCCAGGCTCGCTGCCAGATTCCTGTGCCCATCACAAATTCAAGCATTTCACCTCAAGGTGTTAATATGTTTTGTGATCCAGCATCTCATCATGCTCTCCTTGCCCATTCTTGCTTTGGCATCATGATGACAGGTCTTCACTTCAACATTTGTGATCTCCCCTCATCATTCCTTTTTGACTCTGAGGTGCCCAATCTTCAAGTCAAGGAGAAAATCTCTGAGACCCTAAAGTATGCCTGTCAATATTGGGCTAAGCACATAGTCAAAGCTACACCCAGTGAGCATAAGGCTCTACAAGCACATGTAGTGAAATTTCTTCACACCTGTGTCCTCTTCTGGATTGAGGCTATGAATCTACTGAAGGTGACTTCTCAGTGTGCTCACATGCTTCAAGGAGTTCATGAATGGGTTCTGCAGGTGAGAAAACTACACCTCTAATAGACTTCAATTAACATTGGAAAAAATAGAATGATAGTAATTCTTCAGATCTTGCACAGGACATTTTGGACACCACTAAATTTGTTAAACATTTTACTGGAAGTCCAGCAGCTTTTTCAACCCCTCATCTGTATATTTCAATGTTGGCAACATGGCCTAAGCATACCTTTATATTTCAAACATGGATAAAACATTTTCCTTTTATTCCATCTCTGACTCATGTCAAGGGCAATGTCACAGTGCCACTGATGGCTATATTAACTGCAGGTTACATTTTTTCTGTTGCTTTTTCACATGATGGAACCCACATTGTCTCTGGCTCAAGTGACAACTCTGTGCAGGTGTGGGATGCTTCAACAGGTGCAGAGCTGCTGCAGTTAAATGGCCACTCTGACTGCGTCAGTTCTGTTGCATTTTCAAATGATGGCACCCACATTGTCTCTGGCTCATGGGACAAGTCTGTACGAGTGTGGGATGCCTCAACAGGTGCAGAGCTGCACCAGTTAAATGGTCACACTGACAGTGTCAAATCTGTTGCATTTTCATATGATAGCACCCACATTGTCTCTGGCTCAGGTGACAAGTCTGTGCGGGTGTGGGATGCTTCAACAGGTGCAGAGCTGCAGCAGTTACATGGCCACACTAACAGTGTCAAATCTGTTGCATTTTCACATGATGGCACCCACATTGTCTCTGGCTCATATGACAATTCTGTGCGGGTGTGGGATGCTTCAACAGGTGCAGAGCTGCAGCAGTTATATGGCCACTAGGACTGGGTCAATTCTGTTGCATTTTCACATGATGGCACCCACATTGTCTCTGGCTCAGATGACAAGTCTGTGCGGGTGTGGGATGCCTCAACAGGTGCAGAGCTGCAGCAGTTACATGGACATAGTCAGGGAGTCACTTCTGTTGCATTTTCACATGATGGCACCCACATTGTCTCTGGCTCATATGACATGTCTGTGCAAGTGTGGGATGCCTCAACAGGTGCAGAGCTGCAGCAGTTAAATGGCCACTCTCAATGGGTCAATTCTGTTGCATTTTCACATGATGGCACCCACATTGTCTCTGGCTCAGATGACAAGTATGTGCGGGTGTGGGATGCCTCAACAGGTGCAGAGCTGCAGCAGTTACATGGACATAGTCAGGGAGTCACTTCTGTTGCATTTTCACATGATGGCACCCACATTGTCTCTGGCTCAGGTGACAGGTCTGTGCGGGTGTGGGATGCCTCAACAGGTGCAGAGCTGCAGCAGTTAAATGGCCACACTTGGAGGGTCAATTCTGTTGCATTTTCACATGATGGCACCCACATTGTCTCTGGCTCAGATGACAAGTCTGTGCAGGTGTGGGATGCCTCAACAGGTGCAGAGCTGCAGCAGTTACATGGACATAGTCAGGGAGTCACTTCTGTTGCATTTTCACATGATGGCACTTATATTGTCTCTGGCTCAGATGACAAGTCTGTGCGGGTGTGGGATGTCTCAACAGGTGCAGAGCTGCAGCAGTTAAATGGCCACTCTCACTGGGTCAATTTTGTTGCATTTTCACATGATGGCACCTATATTGTCTCTGGCTCATATGACAACTCTGTGCGGGTGTGGGATGCCTCAACAGGTATAGAGCTGCAGCAGTTAAATGGCCACACTCAGGGGGTCAGTTCTGTTGCATTTTCACATGATGGCACCTATATTGTCTCTGGCTCAGATGACAAGTCTGTGCGGATGTGGGATGCCTCAACAGGTGTAGAGCTGCAGCAGTTAAATGGCCACTCTCAGGGGGTCAGTTCTGTTGCATTTTCACATAATGGCACCCATATTGTCTCTGGATCATATGACAATTCTGTGCGAGTGTGGAATGTCTCAACAGATGCAGAACCGCAGCAGTCAAATTCCCACACTAACTGTCTCAATTCTGTTGCTTTTTCATATGATGGCACTCAGATTATCTCTGGTCTACATGACCAGTCCATCTGCATATGCAGCAGGCCTCAAAATGTTCTCTGGACCTCTACTATAGATGGTTGGATTGTTTCTCTTCCTAGCCAGGATCGTCTAGTGTGGATGCCCCAAGGCATTTGTGAAGTTATACATCATCCATACAATACTCTTGTTATTTCTCAAAAAGGCTATGCACATATAAATTTCAATGTTTGCAATTTAGGTACCAAGTGGGCAGAATGTTATAAACCAGTACTAGTATAGTCTAATGTCATTGTATGTTCTTTCAAAAGTTATTTCTAGTTTGAAGAAACATCTTTTATGCTCAAGGGGTGTGTGGGGAAAAAAAAAAATGAGACACAGCCTAGGGGAGAAGGGAGCAGCTATTTTGTTAATCAAATTTCTTTTTGTCAGTCATAGTAGACAAAAATGACTTGAATTACCTTGTAAATTGTTGAATACCAATAGGTATAAATCCATGCTTAGATCTCATAAAATGTGCTAAATTCTATCCTCAACAAAATTTGCCTTTGGTTTGGTCCAATTGTGACCAGCACACCTAGGTTATGTATCCTCTATAAAAGGTCAGACAAAACATTTCATCTGCATGGCAAGATGCATTATTTTTGGATCAGCCTTTCAACTGCTTTGAATTGATTGGAAACAGTGTTTTAATGCATTTGGCCAATAAATTTGGGTTTATTACTGTCTTAAAATAGTAATATCTTCCTAATTCAAGAGGAGGAAGGGCTATATGGGTCTTTAAACAAATAAACCAAGATCATATACTTTGCATACCTTTTGTTCATGCTATTTGTCCACATTGCTTAAAAAGCACACTTGTCAACTGGATAGCTTGAGAAGAACACTAGTATTTATTTTAAAAGCAACATTTCCAATTTATTTTTGAAGTTTAGCTTTAATCTATCTAGGGAATTCACAAAACATAAAAACCTCAGCAGCAACCTTTATTGTGCTACTTGTCTACACCACTTAGGTTCACTGGAAACATCAGAAATTTTGAAAGAGCCATGTAGACTTTGTAGGCTAATTAAATATCATAGGTCTTTAGATTAATCTGCAGTATATGTATCTGCCAAAGACCTTGTCTCTGGTAGAGGACTGTTTTTGCATGTCAATAAAATTTCAAACAAATCATGAGAAAAGATTATTCACAAGGGGGTGTCAGGGATAAAAATAAGGGCATGTTCCTTCTCTATATTCCACTCTCATTCATGAAGTTGCCTATTAGTCATTCATTAATGAGTTATTGTTAGAGTTGGAGAACGAAGGGAGGGGAGGACACCTAATGGCCACAACAGAAGTACAGGGTACAACAGCAAGGTATATTTGATGGTAAACTACCAAATATGTACTCAACAACACATGAGCACTAGCATCACATGACCTAAATCTAACTGTTAAGGCTTCGAAGTTATGTGTTTACACACGATAATCTAATCAGTCTGTCTGAGAAGTCGAGGGAGATCCTCAAGGAAGTTCGTTGTTCTGGGACTAGAAGAATCGTTGGATAACGAGAACTAGCTAAGGAATACAACTGGATGTGTCTAAGTATTTATACTATGACTACTGAGCACAGACCATGTTCGATGACTAGAAGATAGAGTCAAAAAGAGAAAGCTGTGAAGAGTTGTGAGTCGATATAAGTACGAATGTGAGTCATAAGTGTAGTGAATCAATATACAAGTCAGATGAGTTATAAATAGAACATAGTAGGCGTGACGTGCGATGACAAATGGAAATGATGGAGGAAGCGCGCGGCTGTGTTAAGGCTGTGTTGAAAATGAAAAAGTGTCATATGACGATAAGATAACTGCGAGATAAGATAAGATGAAAGAGATCATAACATTACCCTATTTCTAGACCAAAGATTCCAGATTCAACTTGAATGGAAGTCCTGTCCTCATCCGCCAAACATGGCAACTAGTTTGTCGTCGAATTGGCGAGCCTCTTCTCTTCCGTGACGATGTTGCAGATGACGAAGAGGAAGATGATGCAGAAGATCTGGGCATTGGACTACTGGATTCATCGTCAATGATGATGATCGGTCTTCAGGAAGACCCTTGAATGAATTGATTATCGAGAGAGTCGCCAATGTCTCGAGGGGGTGGCGTGGGGCTGAATGGTGACGAGGGGGAGGAAAGGGTGGTTTGGGCAGTGTGGAAGGTCATCGATGTCATCATAGGTCGTTCGTAATATTCCCGGTCTTTGACGATCAATGGGCATAGTATTTCATCAATCTCGAACCTCTGAAGGTCTCTGAAGATGGTGTCTGCAATTTTGTTCTGTTCTCTTGCTTCTCTTTCCAGGTTCCATGCTGTGTTTCTGCAATGTAGGAAGTAGAACCACATGGTGAGGAGGTGGTGGTTGTCACTGATGAGTTCTATGGCTTTCCAACATTTTCTGGATTATCAGTCAAACTGAATAATTCATAGGTGTTGACTGGTTCGATGGGTTCTGGAGATGGGGGTAGAGGCGTGGAGGTAGTGGATTGTTGGACCGAAATTTCGAATGGTAGTGCAGGGTCAAAGTTGGGTGGTAGGGTTATATTGTATGAGGAAGAGGATTTGTTGGGTGAGTGTTCGATTATGGGAAATTTTGATGGTGTGAGGGATTCCATGACACCTTCTGGAAATGGTATGAGCGAGTCAACCCGTTTTAGAAGTAGTGAAAGGGGCAATAATTGTTCGGGATGGAGTGGGAGTGTCCTGAATTGCAAAATTGCCAATTAAGGCAAGTGTGGATTCATCGAAAGGAGGGGAACGCGAGGGGGTTACGGGTTTCAAAGGGTGTTTTTGTGAGGATGTCGGCATAGGTGACAAGGGAGCTGGTATATGTTCGAGTGGTGAAGTAGGGCATTTATCTGGTTCACCAGGTAAATGTTTGAAAGAATGAGGGGTCGTCCATCGCGTTTATAAAGGTTTGTCGAAGGTAAAGGTTAGGTGTTTTCGAATCACAGGTTGTCAGGGTTTCATTTCTTCCGCTGCATCGCCAAGGGCCATTTCGACTAGTTCGGAGAGTTGGTTGAAAACTTTAACTTGTTGTTCCAAGTCTAAAATTTCCGTGTTTGTTGGAAGAATCTTCGGAAGGTTGAAAATCCGAATGAAAGGGAGATGGGGAAGTGGATGAGATGGTGACCATAACAGGGGGGCGATGAATTCTTTTCAAAGCAGTGTCGAGGATTTGTGGACTAGTCTTCGTCAGAGGGAAGGAGGAGGAAACACTGGAGTCACACTCGCATTTCATCTTGATTTAGCTTTCGCCTCTAGTTCAGGCCAGTCTTCGATTGGTGCAGTGATGGTGATTGTCGGAATGATAAGTTGGGACATGTCAGGATTGTCGATTATAGAAGGTGTTGTTGACGTTGATACTCTTGAAGAATTTCTTTTCCACCATTTTCAAAACACGTGGCCAATTCCCACGTTGTCTCAGTAATCGGATAGCCTTTCCATAGGACTTCGTATTGTCGGTTCTTTTGGCCTCATCCTCAGTGATTCCGAATGGCCTCAATCTCCCATTGTTCTTCATCATTTTCGATGTCAGGAGGTGGTCAGAGGTAGTTGGGTCCGTGAACTTCGGTTTTAGTGTAAGGCATGAGGAGTACCGTATGGAAGACATTGGGTGACTTCCCATAACGCTAACTTGAAATTTATTCTTCAAACCTTTTTTGTCGGAGTTCGAAAGAAACCCTGACATAAAAAAGTTGAGCTTTTTTCTAAACCATAAGGAACAAACGGATGAAAAGTAAGCATATCAACTTGAATCTGGATTGGGCCACATGCAGCCAGATTAGCCTAAGATAAGGATTCTTGCTCTCGTCTTTCAGCGCCATGGATGCAGCTGCATTCCCATTCATGCAAGAAGCAGAAGATGAGGAAGATGCCATTGAGGCAGACATGTACAACACCTAACTTGCTGCCACTCTCCTTATTGCAGGAGCAGATACAAGCCGATTTCTTCACAATGAACGTCAAAATCAGACCAGGAATTACCTTTGCCATCCCCAACTCCAGCCAGACCCCTGAAACAATACACCATGGCAGGCCTTATTCAACAGTCGCAATGATCATGCTTTCATAACAACAATGGGGTTTGATGTCAAGACCTTTGAGCTGATTGTGCACTCAGGCTTTGGCATGCGTTGGCTCAGCCAGCCTATTCCATGGGGTGACGCAAGCACTTATGGAGAATCACGCCCAGAAAGGAGATCACTAGATGCTTGGGGTGCGTTGGGACTTGTACTACACCATCTAAATTCCACAATGCTTGAAATATCCCTTCAGCAAATCTTCGCTCTCATCCCCACCACTGTATCACGGTACATTAATTTTGGCCTCCAGATCCTCCTTGAAACGCTATGGGCTTTACCTGATGCTGTGATTCAATGGCCCACACATGACACAGAATTCCAAGATAACAGTGAGCTTGTTGTTGCCCGCCACCCTCATCTTCATGGTGCATTCGCAACCATTGATGGCTTAAACCTCCCAACCCAGACATCTGATGACCCAGAGATTGAGAATACAACATACAATGGATGGCTGTCTGACCATTTTATCAGCTCTGTTATTGTGTTTTCTCCCTGTGGTGAGTGATCAAATCTCTATGGCCCCTTTAACTTAATCTCATGAGTATGATTGACATGGAAGATGTCATTATCACTGTCAACTTCAATGCACCAGGAAGCTGGCATGACTCTCGCGTTGCCCAATCCATCTACGAGAAGTTATTGAAAGAAACGCCTGATGGTTTCTACTTGGTTGCCAATACTGCATTTCCCCAAGGAAGTGTGGAGATCAAGGGTCATATCATGGCACCTATCAAGACAGGTGAACGATTACATGGCACTAATGAAGAAATTGAAGAAAGATTTGCCTATGATCGAGAACTCCTTTCTTACCGACAGACAGCTGAGTGGGGAATGTGATCAATTCAAGGTTCCTTTGGATGACTCCATATGACACTCCAGATCAATGACAAGAATGCCCATGGTGATCTTCTTGAGATTTGTTTCCGCTTGCACAATCTACATGCCCAATGAGTTGGATACAATGAGATCGAGAAGGTTTATATGCCAGAATGGAAGAAGACTTTGGATGACAAGGAGATAGCATCAGGAAAAGACCACCTAGCTCTGGCTGTCTTTAGATGCTTTAGCTGCTCTAGGACATCCCAGGACATACTGGGATGTCTTGGGATGTCTCAGGATGCCCTAGGACAGCTAAAGAATCTAAAGACAGCCAGAGCTAGGTGGCCTTTTCCTGATGTATGGAATTATTTTGAAGAGATGGTGTTTGGAGATCAGGGGTGGAAGGATCGATTTCAAGGTTTCATGTTCATCCCGAATATCAGAATTAGTAATATATATTATGGCAATGTAAACGAGTGTACAGGACAGTAAGATAGATAATTGTGGGAAGACTAGGTATAAGAAAGGAGAGGAGGAAGATATGGTAGATATCAAGAGTGAAACTTGAAGGGTGATGCAGTCAATGAGGGGCAGGATGAAGGGTTTAAAACAATTTTTGAGGGGATGTATGAGTGGAATGGTGACCTTTCTCAATATCTGTCAGCTTTTGGTCTGTTCCTGGGGCTAGGAATGAATGCATTGGAGATTTAAAGGATGAGGAAGCAGTGGCTTGGTAAGAGCGAAATGTGGATGAATACTTGCGAAACTGGGGCTTGATATCTCCAGCTGGCGGAGAGTAGAAAGGTTGCTGTTGGTAATCGTCAGTGGAGGGAGTACTTTACCTTGCCCCACCTTTTCCTCCTGGACTCCACTGGAGTCCAGGTTGATTTGGTGGAGTCCAGGTGAACTCCAGGTACATTTTACTTTGGTGGTAGCCCTGCCAAATTTATGCCCATAATCCACATGGAGTTCAGATGAACTCCAGGTGGAGTCCAGATGAACCATCTGGAGTCAGTGGACTCCACCTATTATTTAATAGGCTGGACTCCACCTGGAGTCAGTCCACCTGGACTCTATCTGGTA
>Ga0307517_10014408_pt1 | contig 10622 bp, 6 predicted proteins | sample 23_EM_MG_FD_194515 | JGI IMG/M metagenome (GOLD analysis project Ga0307517, IMG submission 194515) | Populus trichocarpa ectomycorrhiza microbial communities from riparian zone in the Pacific Northwest, United States - 23_EM | ecosystem: Host-associated > Plants > Roots > Unclassified | place...
AAGGTTAACCCACCAAGTCTGTGATTCGAGTCATGAGATCGGAATAACCTTATATAAATCAAGTTAAAATAAATTATAAAACTTAATTTCCAATCAAATGTTGAAGCATAAAATACAAAAAAAAAATCAATTGAAAAGGAAAAATAAAAAAAAACTCAAGTTAATCAGATTAATCCACTAAACTCATGACTCGAATAATAATATTAAGATAACTTGATAAAAAAAATCAAAACAAATTTTAAAGCTTGATGCTACCAATTATTAAAAAATACGATTAAATATTAAAAAAAATTAATTCCAATACCGAGTAATAATCGAGCAGGGGAATAATAATTTCCCCTCCTCGATTAGTTCTAGGTAATATTTTTAAGAATAAGAGAGAAAATACCTAATAGTTAGGAAATATTTCATGCAAAACGGATAATTTCTTTTAGGAAGCATTTAGTTATTGTTTTAAAATAATATATATAAAAATAATAGAAACAAAAGGAATATGTTTTTTTTGTACCTATGAGAGCATAACAATTAATTTCAAAACCATATCAGAAACAAATTTATTTTATAACAAATCTTTATTTTTTAAATCAAATACTTTTTTTTTTTTGTCTTTTCTGTATCAAGGCTTTTTAAATATGAAGTGTCTTTCTTATGGGTTTTCCTTGCTTGTGGGTTTGAACTTCAGAATTGGGCTAACAATGTACTAGTTAGCAGTTCAGCCCAGTACTTTATGCCTCCCTCTAAAACCCTGAAACCCTACCTTTGCGAATCCATTTTCTTGTTGCAGACAGCCTTCTCTCCCCTGCAAGGCTCCACCTTCCGTTTACAGAGCGAAGGGAGAGAGTTTTAGAGAGAGAGATAGACAGGAGAGACAATGGGGGCGAGCAAGAAAGAATCAGTTGAAGTGGATAAAAAGAAGAAGAACAGTAAAAAAATCCAACCCACCAAGAAAGAGAAGCACAACACAGAAGAATCTGTACTTGCTCAAAAACTAGAAGACACAGCAACTGATTACAAGGTATGCACCGTTTCATCTTCTGGGTTTTGCTGGGAAGCATGAAATATTTCTACCGTTTGCAGAAACAACCTCAGTTCGTGCTCATATAAGCTTGTTTTTTTTGTGCTTTCACAGCTGGTAATAAGCTGCCGTGGTTATTTTGTGATAAATACTTGATGGGATATTGCTGTTTTGGTTGTTTGAGTTGTTAGTGCTGTGCTTGTTTGACTATTTGTTCTGTAAAACGTTAATGAGTTTTGAGTAACTTTTTTATGGTAGGAACTTTCTGCGGATGATGATTCCGAGGATTATAAATCAGTAGGAGAGTTAGAAGCTGGCGATGGTGAATCCTCTGGAGATGAGGTACATGGTAATTGCCTGCATTTGCATGTGCAATATTTACCAACATACACTTAAAAAAAAATGTAATAAATTTTGATGTTATCTAGCATGTGCTTTTTCAGGGCAAAGAAAATAAAGAGAAGGCTAGTTGTATTTAAACGTTAGTCTAGCCATAATGCTTGGTTTAGAAGTGGTTGTAGTTTGAATGGGCTCTAATCAAAATTAGGGCTCAAGTTTTTTTATAGTGAAATCCTTTTTATAGATTCCTGGCAATTAAAATTAAACAGAGGGGAATATTTTTCCTCTGTTCTTTGACATTATGAAGTTTCATGTTTCACCCGGAAACGTTTCCATGGTATTGTGGTCATTTGTACGTTAATATCTTAATAATAACTATTGCAGGGCATTCACAACACTGGCAGTAGTGAGGGCTTGGCCATTGATGGTCAGAGTGAAGACTCTGAACCTGATCTAGGAGCTGAAGAAAGTGATTCTTCTGAGGATGAGGTACATTTTTTTCACCTTCCTTTGATGCTGGAAAAATAAATTTTAATTTATTTCGGTATTTTCTTAATTCCTTATTGAGTGGAACTTATTTTGCTTGGTTATTTTCATTCAAAAGGTGGCTCCTAGAAATACGGTTGGTGATGTTCCCTTGGAGTGGTATAGGGATGAAAAACATATTGGGTATGACATTGCTGGAAAGAAGATAAAAAAGAAAGAAAGACAAGATAAACTCGATTCATTTCTGGCAAATGTTGACGACTCAAAAAATTGGTAAGTTTTTCAATTGAATCCATGTGTTTCTCATGCCAATATTATCAATGACTGCAAAGTACTTTTTCCTTATTTTTCTTTTGTTATCTAGGCTTTTTTCCCCATCCACACTTAGTTACTTGCTTCATTGTTTTTTTTTCCTATCTTTGGAGTTATCTTTTTCTATTCTTCCTATGTTTTGTGGTTATATGTGCAAGGACCGGTCAGCTGTTGTTCCAACATAAATATCATGGTTTTATTTTCTCCTTTTTGTGATTGTGACTAGGAATAATTATTGCCATACATCATTGAATAAATGGCATCCTTCCGGAAAAGAAAAAAGTAGAAATTAGTACCAAATGACCCCCCCAATTTTCATTTATCTAGTAAGAAACCCCTGTATTTAACCAGCTTTAGAGCATCAGAAGTTGGGGAAACTATTTTATCAGATACGATAAAAAAATAATTCATTTCCTTGAAAGATTCTCAAGCTAATCCATTCTAGTCCACAAAAATATTGGGTAGATATCACAATGTTATGAATTGGATAGGGCCCAACTGTGTATCTGATTTCTCTGGTTTGACACTTCCTCACACTATATTGTTTATAACAAATGGTTGCATAGTACTAGGAAAACAGGGAAAAGGAGTTGTCTTAGTTGGATTTTTAGAGGGTTTAAAATTTTGTTAGTTGAAATTTCAATATAGTGTTGGATGTGAGTGTATTTAAATATGGGTGGGGGCATTGAGTTAGAGTTTGCTCTTCCTCCACCATGTTTTATTGTTACGAGGAGCTTAAAGCATCATTAATGGGCTTGTGACCTTGTGAAAATGATCCTTCATCTTCTTTCTTATGCAAAGTTGTTGTCATTGTTCTCGGTAGAATTGACTGAGGAGTGATGTCGAGCCTTGTGAGAGGGATGCATTTAGGAATGACCTAGTACTCTGCTCCTCATTGAAAGATATTACTTTCAATAGCATTTCAGGATCATGTTGTCAAGAGAGTCTTACCCAGTCTTGGAAAGTGAACATATTTTCTATCGGGGTTTGCATTTTCGTCATTCAAGCATGCTAGTTTCCTATTTAGTGTGTGCTTGGTAATGCTATGCAAGTGCTTTTGTGAAAGTGTGTTGGGTCTAAAAAACATCAATTTAATAGTTCTTTGGGTGCTTTTTGATGGTTTTGACATCTCCATATCAAAATCATCTAGAAGCACCCAAAAAAGCACCAATCTGATGCCTTTTCCGGCCAAACATAGCTTAGCCAAACACAGCTTTGGCATCAGAGTGGTGCCAAATGTAGCCCAAAAAAGGGTTTACCTTTGTTTCCTATTTATGTTGCGGATGCTGAATAAAAGAAACTGACTGATGAGGGATTTACCTCAGTCGTAGCAAGGAAAGGAAAGGAAAGGTGACCATTTGGGTTGTTCATTGTTGGCACCCTAAATTCGAGAGGTTTAGGACATGGAAATCTCATGTTTTAAGGAAATTTGTTTAATGTAAAAGATTGCAACTGAAAAAGAGAAAAAAGAAGAAATAGAAAAAGAATAAAAAGCATGTAGTCAAGGAAGACAAGAGGGGCACTATCTTTCTCTTCTAATGCTCATTCTATACTTAATGAGGATGATGGTTTTATCTTTTGGAAATATTTTATTAGTAATTTTTCATAGTTTTGTCGATGGTAGAGTCATTGTTTGAATCATACACATATCGTTAAAGTGTTCATGTTTTGTAAGGACAATAGAAAAGAATGCAGTATCATGTCTTAGTGTTCAATGATTGGTAATCATTATGCAGATTACTAGATAGAAAATTCAAAACATTTAAATAGCCTGGACCCCTACAACCTTTGTGCAATAGCACTACAGTCTACTATTTCTTATTTGGGTAGATAAGTTATTATTCTAGATCTTTTTTAGTGCTATAGAAATGTGTGTGCCAGGCATATGTGCCTGTGCTGCTTTTTGTTCATAGGCTCAAAGAGCGGTAGTGGATCACTGCTTTATTGTCCCGAGCTTTTTCAACAACATTGGGTGTGAAAAATTAAGGTTGTTTAGAATTATGCTATTTCTAGTGATTTTAGTGTTTTGATTGAGAGGGAAAAATGGTCAATAATTGTTTTTTGTTAGAGCAATTATTGTGGAGGTTGGATATGGAGTCTTTATGATGTCCAACTCATGGAACTTTTGTGGATTGATTTGGCACTCCTTGTATGAATTGAATCGGCCGATTTCAACCTGAACAAAAAAAACTTGGAACTTTATAATGACTGTCTTGATTGTTTTCAGCATGACTGGACCACACTCATCCTTCAATATTTTGCACTTCCTATTCAGGAGGATGAATCATTTTCTTCTCCTTTTCTATCTTAATAAAATTTATCTTTGAAGTGCACATACACATAGCAACCTCACCCAACCCCTTGAGAAAATTGTGAAGTATCAACTTTAATCAAGTTTAATCTAAGCTAATGTGTTTGCTAATGGTGAATATTTTTGTATTCAGGCGCAAGATTTATGATGAGTACAATGATGAGGAAGTAGAGCTTACAAAAGATGAAACCAAACTTGTTCGTAGAATGCTCAAAGGAAAAGCTCCACATGCTGACTTTGATCCATATGTGGTCTGTAGTTCTCATTCATATCCATGTTCAAATATTTTATACAATTATAATTTTGGATTATCATATCATTTTCCACACATATAATGCTTAACATTATATGCTCAAAATTGATATCTTATGTGTTCATTCAGCCTTATGTTGATTGGTTTAAATGGGAAGATGCAAAACATCCATTGTCAAATGCACCAGAGCCAAAGAGTCGATTCATCCCCTCAAAATGGGAAGCTAAAAAGGCAAGTCATTTCATATTTTATTGATCCAAGATCGTTGAGGAGATAAATAATTTACGTTCAACTTAGGGTTTATTTGAATGGCCATCATCGTTTTAATGAATTACCATTCTGAATTTTATCTGGAGAGGTTCATTTGTGAAATCATGACATGGTTCTATGCTTCATGTTCTGTGCCTTCTGTTTTATGAATCTACAGGTTCTTGGACTTGTCAGGGCAATTCGCAAAGGATATATAAAGTTTGACAAGCCTAAAGAAGAGCCCCGTTTCTACATGTTGTGGGGGGACGATGCTAGCTCATCAGAAAAGACTGGGCACTTGTCTTACATTCCTGCACCAAAACCAAATTTGCCAGGTATGATATTATATCCCTTTTTTTTTTTTCACATTGCTTGAATGAATGGGACTTATTAAACTTGATTTTTCTTTTAGGTCATGAGGAGTCATACAATCCTTCTCTAGAGTACATCCCAACACAAGAGGAGATCAATTCTTATCAGTTGATGGATGAGGAAGACCGTCCTAAATTTATCCCTAAAAGGTAACTCAATTCTTGACCTGTTCATTTACATATCTTGTTTATCTTTGAACACCTAGCATCTTAACAATATTTCATCCACTCAGGTTTACATCTTTGAGGAGCATCCCAGCTTATGAGAATGCTGTTAAAGACTCTTTTGAGCGTTGCTTGGATTTATACTTGTGTCCTAGAGTTCGCAAGAAACGTGTAAGTTACCAGTCCAGTTGGAGATTAAAGTTAGTCTGCAAGTTATCGAAAGTTCTACGTCATAAAGCTAATCAGAATCTGGACTCTTGATATTGCAGATTAATATTGATCCTGAATCTTTAAAGCCTAAGCTGCCAAGCCGAAAAGATCTTAGACCTTACCCAGCGACATGCTATCTTGAGTATAGAGGACACAAGGGTGCAGTTATGTCCATTTCCACTGAAGCTTCAGGACAGTGGATTGCTTCAGGTTTGGATGTTCATCTTCAGCATTTATTGTATTATCCATCAAACATCAAATTTATCCTTGGATGTGGATCTTATGTTTTCATGCTCTCTGATAGGTTCTAGTGATGGAACTGTGCGTTTGTGGGAGGTTGAGACTTGTAGATGTATTAAAGTCTGGGAGTTTGGTGAAATTGTCCAATATGTAGCATGGAATCCTTTGCCGGAGCTTCCTATCTTGGCTGTCACTGTGTAAGGCTTATTGCATTTTTCAGTGGGTTTAATTTTGTCGAGCCTTTTATCACATAAAATTAAAGCAAGCATACTTTGGCAGGGGACAAGATGTATTTCTTTTGAACAGTGGGTTGGGAAATGAAGAAATACAGAGAAAAGTTAAGGAGCTTCTGCAAGTTGAGACACCTAAAGCTCCAGAAGATTCTGGTCTGTGTTAAAAATGGCTCATGCATTGTTATTTTATGGCCAACGGGAATTTTCTTATTTTTTGCCATTTATTGGTTATTTATAGGCAACAAGGTGTCTGGCTGGAGCTGGCTTCAAGATGATGAACATGAAGGAATCAGGTTAAGGCATTTCAAGGTAATTTTCTTTGCTCATTTTGAACATTGGTGAAATATACTATTTTACTAGTTTTAATGGAAGATACTTCATTTGAAAACTTTTTTCTTATTCATCCCTCACTTTCTTTTGCTCTTGCAGGCTGTATTTTCAGTTGAATGGCATCGTAAAGGAGACTATTTCTCAACTGTGATGCCAGCTGATATCCTTTTCTTTCACTGTCATTTGATTGTAGTTTTGTTTCTTGTTCTATAAAGTATTGTTCCATGCATGAAGTCTACCGGTCTCACTTAACTTTTCTGTGCTCATTTTGGTTACTTAGTTTTCCTTTTATTTATCCTTTTCCGGCTCTTATTCATTCTTATTCTTTGTAAGAAGACAATTTCATGATTGCAGAGGAATGCTTTTTCCTTCATATGCAGTGAGGGATGTGTTGCATTCAGTGCCAATGGTTGGTAGATGAGCTGCATATTAATGTGGATGATGTTTCTAAACTAAAAAAGCATGCATTTCTCATCTTTTGTAGATTCATTGGGTAGTTTTTATTTCCACTTTTTGACAATCCTTTGATCTTATTATGTCCATGAGCTTAGAATTGCTGTTTTGTGTTCTAGTGTTACTAGTCCATGGGGATTTTTTGCATCTTTTTGCCAAAGCAAGGCCATGCTCTGAAGCTCACCCATCTTGTATACTGTATTCTGGTTTTGTTTTCATTTGATTCCAAGGACTGTTAATCTTCTTGTGAAATTAACACGTGTAATGCGGGAAACTCTATATCGAAAAGTGTGATTCATTTATCAGAAATAGGTAGGTATGCATGCTCAAGTCACTTTGAGATATCCATGAAATTAGACATGCATACTAATGACATGCAAACAACAGAACATGTCAGAGCTTTTTACTTAAAGCCAAAAGAAACAAGAATGCCAATTGCCTATGATTTGTAGCCTTGACCAATTAATTACGCGATTCAAAAGCAATTCTTATCCACCAGCTCTCTAAGAAATTTACACAAAGACATCCATTTAAGCTGCATGGACTTCCGGTGTCAGCAGTTTTTCATCCTACTCGCTCCATCTTCTTTGTTTCAACAAAGAAGAATGTCCGTGTTTATGATCTGGTGAAGCAAAAGCTGATTAAGAAGCTGGAGACTGGATTACGTGAAGTCTCCTCTATTTCAATTCATCCTGCTGGTCTGCTCCTCATTCTTGTTGATAGATTTTCCAAGTCATCATATATATCTCTTTTCCTACAACATTCTTATTCCGGGTTTGACTTCCGTGCAGGTGATAACGTAATTGTGGGAAGCAGAGAGGGCAAATTATGTTGGTTTGACATGGACCTTTCATCTAAACCTTACAAAGTTCTCAAGTATGAATTCTGATCATATTATTTGGTCAACTAATTTTAAAACAATATGAAATTTTAAAACAAGTGACATATTTCAAGCATTCAGCCAGATGAATCTTGCAGAAAATGTATACATATAAAATCATGTGCTTACTCTTAAATTTGGTGTTTGCCCACCTTTTATGCTTTTATTTTGTGTGATGACCATCTTTTCCTGATGTGATTTTCTTTTCATGCCTTATATGATGTGAATTTCTAATTTCTCAGGTGTCATCCCAAAGACATAACCAATGTGGCCTTCCACCGTTCATACCCTTTATTTGCATCATGCTCTGATGATTGCACTGCATATGTTTTTCATGGGACAGTTTATTCAGATCTTAATCAGAATCCTCTTATTGTTCCTCTGGAAATTCTCCGTGGGCATGCAAGTTCAAATGGAAGAGGTCAGTGCTTGGTGATACACATGTCACATACACATATGCACACATATTGTCAAGTATGGGGTAGATACATGTCCGATTCCTGAATTAGGATTGGGTTGAAATTTGAGCATATACTACTAGTAGTTACTCTGAGCAAAGCTGGCTCCTCATAAGCACTTGAAGGATATGACTTTCCAATAATAGAACAGTTTTGGCCAAAGCGCAGCCATAATTTGTTTTACAAGATCTGAGTTGGGGCAAAAAAATCCATGTTCACTACAGATCTGATACAACTTCACCTCTGTGATGTTCAACATATTTTGATTCTCATAATCATCACTCTACATCTTCATTGGCTGGTTGGACGGATAAAACAGGAAGTACTGATCCATTTTGGCTATTAATACTCTCCTTTCATCACATAATGATACAAGTTATCAAATTGATTCTCATTTATTGCTAGAAGTGATCGTATGGGGTTGCATTGTGGTTAAACTTTCTGTTTCCTGTGTAGTATTTGTAGCATGTCATATTGTATATGTGCTAATGCATTTACATACCAGTCAAAAGAACCCTCCCAACATCAACTGTTGAGATGAAACTGACACAGTTGCAATTGATTCTGGATTGTATTGTAGGAGTATTGGACTGCAAGTTCCACCCACGGCAACCTTGGTTATTCACTGCTGGTGCTGATTCTTTGATAAAACTTTATTGTCACTAGATGATGCAAAAAGAAGAATGTATTATTTCAGGCCAGTTTGAGAAAGATTGCAAGCCAATGACGTAGGGATTAATGAAGCTGGAGCTGTATTGTGTGGTAGAAATTACAGTCCAGGCATTACAAATAGGTTCAGCTACTGATATTCCATCATTTAGTGTTGCACGTGGTATTCGAACAGGCCTTGATTATAATTTTGACGGTGACAGAATTTACTCTCTTATTATCATTTTAATCCAATCTTGATTCTCTTTGTTTTGGTGCCTGGGAATTTCTTTTGTTCAATTATTTGAGTCATTCAATTCTCAATAGTAGCTTCAATTAACCAATGAAATAAAGCAATGGTGAGAAGAGATACTGCCTGGAAACATGACAGAGATGGCTTGGATATGGAACTGATTCAAATAGGTATTCTAAGCTTCCTATTCTGGAGTCTGTTCTATGCTTTTATTCCAGCTCTATTTTTAGAACAGCATCCGTAGACCATTTGCCAATTACTATCTGATGATCTGACTGCTGGCCACTGCAAGTTTCCATTGTGGCTATAAAACTATGGCTGGCTGCCACTTCGCATCACAAAAAAGAGTTACAAGACTCGAAAGATCTTTTCGGAGCATGTTTCTTAAGAAAATATAAACTTGGGTGAAGTTTAAAATATGATTCATTGTTCGTTAACATGTTGGAATTTGATGGTTTATAATAGCTTAAGCTATTTCTATTTTTATAATGTACTAGATAGGTTACCTGTGTGGCGGGTTATTTTTCGAACGTGTGCTGTTTTTAATTTTTAAACAATTTAAAAAAATCATTTTTTAAGTATGTATTCAAGAGCTGGTAGCATTAAAAGGTATATGATTTGACTTTCAAGTAACAAATAAGTAACATGAAAAAAACTTAATTAAACTATTTTGAATTTTATATAAGAATTAAATTGTAAAATGTAAAGAGACATCAATCTAACATAGAAATTTTTTGAGCAACTCGAAACAAAAGGTGACATAATAAACAAAAAAAGTATGAAAACCCAACTTTTGAGTAAAAAGTGAAGTCCCAACAACTGTTAGCAAGTAAAGAATAACAAATGTTTGTCAACTCTTTGTTACTGCAAGGACTTTAATAACTTAATTAAGTATTTGTAAAAATATTTTATATATCTGGACCTAATGTATAAAATGAATATGGTACATACCTCAAACACTCATTTTAGAAGATAAATTCCCCCTCAAGAGAAAGCAACTTAAGAGCACCTAAAGCCTTTAAACTTTCTTGATCAAGTATTGGCCCAAAAATTCTTAGATGTAAATAAAAAAAACATATGCACGTATATAATTAAACAATTCAATAACCATTGTGTAAAGTAATAAAAAAAATTCATCAACAATAAACAAAAATGAAATTGAGAAAACCAAGCGAAAAATAAAGATCAAGATATCTCACATTGCAACACCAGTAATTTACATGGTTATGTTTAATAAATTCGTCTATGAAAATAAATTTATAATAGAAAAACACATGAAATTTATAATGGAAATCGACACACACATAAAAATTATTGAACAATAATTATAAAAAACAAAAAAATGCAAGGCTGCACATAACACATAAAATTTATTAAACAAGAATTAAAAAAAAAACAGTGAAAGGTTGTATATAT
>Ga0307517_10014409_pt1 | contig 10622 bp, 8 predicted proteins | sample 23_EM_MG_FD_194515 | JGI IMG/M metagenome (GOLD analysis project Ga0307517, IMG submission 194515) | Populus trichocarpa ectomycorrhiza microbial communities from riparian zone in the Pacific Northwest, United States - 23_EM | ecosystem: Host-associated > Plants > Roots > Unclassified | place...
TATATATATATATTATATATATTATTTTTTTCATTACAATTTTCCTTTATTTTCTTTCACTTTAATTTTTGTAATCTCTTTCTCTCATTATCCATAGATGTCTCATTTTCCTTTTACTCTATGACACGATCAAATCACATAAAATCACCTTTTCTTAGGGTTTAAAATCGGATCCCCACACTCTAATTAATTTTGCAATGTTGCTACATGCTTTTTTATAGAATTAAAGTTATATTATGTAATTTCTTCTTTTTAAAATATAAAACGATTAATTAGTAGCATTTTGATAAAAAAAAACTATTTGAGTGATCAACAAATATTTATAGAATCTCAATAAAGTGATAGTTGCTTTAATTTCAATTTTTTTTATGAAATTAAATTATTTATTTTTTCCTTTTCTTTTCTTAGAAAATTTAATTTTCAAAATTATGATTAATTTCTTTTATATCTGAATTTTAGGATAAAAAATTATCAAATATGGTCAATTTCTATTCTATAAAAAAATATTTTAGTTTATTTGATAGACTTTAATATTGCATTTGAATTTTTAAACATGAGTAGCATAATTTTAAGTATTCATTTAATATAAGATCTAAAAGTATATTACAAATAATTTGCCCTAAATTTTTGGAAAATCAAATTGTTTAAAATATAAATAATCAATAAAAATTAGTCCTTATATATATAAAAAATTGTGGTGATTAGAGAATAATTAGTAATATTATATTAATTAATTTTTAAAATTTACTTTAAAAAATATAAAGATACAAGGAAATAATTTTTTTTTTCTGATTTGTCATAAACGAGACAGTAAAATTCCAGTCACGATCATAACTTTTCTCCCTTGGACCACAAAAACACGGCGCACCAAAATTTTAACCCCAACCCTAAACTCTTCTTTGCACAAAATATCTACCCATCGGCCACTCTCTCTTTTATATATATATATAAATATATATATATATATATATATGAAGAATAGCCTTAAACCCTCTCTTGACGATAACTATCCTCTACACGTCACCTAACCATAAACTACAATCCCTGATTTCCAATCACTCTAACTTCTCTCATCTGTAAAACATTTTTAATCTTAATTCTTACCAACGGTAGTTTCAAATCTTCCTGCTACCTACTGAAAGAATGGCGGAGGAGGAGGTTGTGGCGCCGGCAGTGGTTCCTGTGGGGTCGGATCACAAGAGAAAGCTGGAAGATTTAGAGCCTGAAACTCTAGAAGAAGCTGAGCCGAGTCCAGCCGACGAACAGGAGCCTGAAGAGGATGGGAAAGCAGATGACGTGGAGGATGGTGGTTCGCCTGATTCTAAACGGCTAAGGATCGATGAAAGCAAAACCGATGGGTTAGGTAATTGAGGTTTTGATTTTTAGGGTTTGGTTTCTGTTAATAAATTGGAAATTATTTACTTAATTTGGGTATTTTATTATTTTTTGGTTGATGAAAAATTAATTATTTTTGGAAATGCATTATTTTACTGTCGTTTTTTGTGTCAATGAAGTGATTTATTTTTTGTCGAAAAAAGAAGTATCAAATCAAGAAATAGTAACTTGACTTGTTATTTTGGTTGGTTTGATTGTTATGAAAATTGGGTTTTGTTGAAATCTTGACTTCTGTTTTATCTTGTTGCGAATGCTATATCAAGAGGTGGGGGTGGGTTCTGATGGTTTTGTTTTTGTTGGTAACAGCCAGCGAAAATGGTTTCAAAGGAGATGAGTCAGATGAACATGCAAGGGAAGAAGCTGAAGAGCCGTGTGTTGAGAATGAGCATGGAAAAGATGATAATGCTGAGCCTCTGTCCGAGGAGGTGCCGGAAACAAATGATAAAGAAGACCCAAATGCAGATAATCAGGAGACGAATACTACTGACCAAGCTACTGTTGATGATTCCAAGATGGAGGATGCTGAGAAACCATCTTTAGAGGATGCTGGGAAACCTTATGCTGAAAAGCTGTCTGAGGAGGCTGAGGAACATCTATCCGAGGATCAAACAACATCGCGTAAAATGGAGGTTCCAAATGACAAGGTGTGTTAACCAAGCCTGTTCTTGTAATTGTGTAATGAAACCTGATCAAGCTTGTTCAGGTAAAATGTTGGGGAATTGGATATGATATGTGAGGGAATATAGTGGATTTCTTATGATAATCCAGTCATCTTTTTTTTTAGAGCGTGGATGTCATCCTGTCCAATTTTACTAAACAGTTTTTGAGCGTATAGTTGCTTGGTTTTTGTTTCCCTTTATATTGTTGTCGGGTTCTCTCAAAGATTATTCTTGCAACAAAGGTTTTAAACAATGCCGTGGCAGGTTGGAGTTCTTATTGGCAAGGGTGGAGATACTATACGTTACCTGCAGTATAATTCTGGAGCTAAAATTCAAATCACAAGGGATGCTGAAGCTGATCTACAATCCACAACAAGGCCAGTGGAATTAATAGGGAGTTTAAGTAGTATAAGCAAGGCTGAGAAGCTCATCAATGCAGTCATAGCAGAGGTACTGAAATTTAATTTCTTTCTTTGTTACCTACTTTCCTTGCTTTGCTAGTTTTCTTTTTTCTGTTTTGAGATTATCTTGCCATTTATTTGGATGATTTCGTGTTGTTTTGCATTCACTTAATTTGGATATCATGTCGTAGGCTGATGCTGGGGGTTCCCCCTCTCTGATAGCTATGGGCCTTGCTACTAGTGCACAAGCTGCTGAAGTGGGAGATCAGCTGGAGATTCCAATTCCCAATGAGAAGGTTAATTTATGATTTCTGATGGATGCGTTCTTTAGTTGTGTTTCTCAACTATGCTGATGCAAGCTTGCATCCAGGTTGGTCTAATCATAGGACGGGGTGGGGAAACCATCAAAGGTCTTCAAGCCAAATCAGGGGCTCGCATTCAGGTAGTTGATATTGCTGGCTTGGCACCAAGATGCACTTTCATATAGATATGACCTTGACAATTTCCCTAAAAAATTTCAATGACTGGTCCTTACAACCTTGTTTTACTTCAGCTGATACCTCAACATCTTCCAGAAGGGGATGAATCAAAAGAAAGAACAGTGCGTGTAACTGGAGATACGAGACAAATTGAGATGGCCAGAGAAATGATAATGGATGTCATGAATCAGGTTTGTTTTCGCCTACTTTTTTCTCCTATGTAGAATATATTTCAAATTTGCTGTAATTGTGGTTGCTTCAGGTGGATTGATATGTTACCTTTTTCTGAATTGTTGTGTTGATTTCATGAAATTAAGAGTATTTGATTGACTGGTATCTAATTTTGTATCAGGCCTTGTTTAGCGGTTGAGCTTTGGAATTGCATGCGCCAAATACTATTTTCTTTGGTTCCTTGAGGCATTAATGCATGTCTAGGATCTTATGAGCTAGTTCTGTGAATTTGTTTGTTCTATCTTGAAACTGTGTAGTCTTGGCATCAACAAATGGATCTAAATATTCTCATTTTTATCTGTTTCTGTCTAATTGTCTAAAATAATTTGTTTCTTAATAATTTGACGATTTGATATGGTAATAGTTTCTTTGTTTGTGTGGCTTATTCTGCTGTACTTAGGCTGCCTAGTCCCTGATTTGTTACTTGAAGTTTCAATTTTCTACATAGATTTGTTGCCTGTGTGAGTATGTGGAAGGCATATTTATTGTCGTTTTGAATAATCATCATTTGATGACATCCTGTCCAAGAAAAAAATATAGAATATATGTTATACTAGACTTTTTCTTTATGTAGGGAGATGTTTATACAGCCTCTGTTTAGGAAATAGAGTTTTAGGCTGTTTCAAGTTCATCTTTTTGTTGGTTGTGGGTGAATTGTTTTTAACTAAATTATTGGAGCTCAGGATCTGTATGTTTTTAACTGCAATTGCAGACATGATTATTTTGTTTGTATGTTAGAGTCGCCATTCATCCATGTCAAGAGCTGTTCTATAGTTTTTTCTATGAGAGCTAGAGCTTTAATTAAATGACAGAATGGAGTTTGTGGTATTAATGAACGATCCATTCCAAGGTCATTTGAATGCTCTTAGGAAGATCTATATTCCATCCAAGATGTCGGTTGCCATGATTTATTTGTGTTCAAGGTGCCGATTTCGAATTGGTTGACTTTAAAATGCAGATTTGGCTTTTGCCTTTCCCATGGGGTCAGCATTGCTTTTTTGGTGTAGCAATAGACAGCCACTATTCACTCTCATCAACCGAAGAGAGGTATCAGGCATTAAGTTTCGGAATTGCAGGATGGTAATAGTTGGTAAGAATGCTTTGAGACTTCGAAGTTGTACAATAATAATTCAGTGATACATAACCTTAGTGATCATTAGTACCCCATGTTTTATGCATGAGATGCATGTTGAAGAAAGTACAATACCTGGTGAAGTCCTTGTATGTGAAGCTTTAATTGGAACGACACTTTCAAATTCGCATCTGCTTCTGTGCTGAAACATTTGAAGAATATTATATATGTTATATGATTTGCCTTAAGTTGCATTGGAGCGGCTATAAAAGCATATTTAGCTAGTAAAGCACTGGGAATATGCCTTTTCAACATGCAACTCTACTGATATTACCTGACGTGATTTGATCATTAGTGTGTATTTCTAGGATTTTAAGATCTGCATTGGTTATGATAATGTCCTTTACTGTTGCTCTTTATAGTATATCTGTGCTTGTCTTGATCATCCTGACCATGTAGAGAATAGAACTTGAGACAATGTAATCTTAAACATGGCAGTTCTGCACAACCATACAATCATTTCATTGTCTAATCTGATTTTGTTTTTGTAAGTTGTGGGTTTCATTTTCAACTGCAAACTACGAGCATCTAAATCTCTATCCACATTAACTCCAAAAAAACCATGGCATTTTGTCATTCTCAATCTTTTCTTCAGTAGAATATATTTGAATGTATAAATTCTTATTTCAGAAAATATTATGTTTGGAATTCATATCAATCTGAAGTAAATGGGTATCTGAGTTGACTTAATTCAAGGGAAGGTAAGGAGCTGCATGGAAGGATGGAGTCCATAGGCTGCTCGGTTTATCTTTTTTTTTTTTGTCTTTTTTTTTAAGATAGAAAATATCCTTCAGTGGTAGAAAAGAGATGTTAATTGGATATCCTTGCACTTACATAATCAGAAACTCGGGAAATTGTTATATGTGACATCTTATAATGTTTCATGTTTCTCATAGGGCCTTTCTGTCCAGCTTGGACTTTATTCCCACTCTCTGGTCCCTTCCATTCTATAAATTCAACATGTTTTGTACACCTGTTCACATCTATAATGGCTTGCTTTCTTTTTATGATACAAGTACAACATGTTTTGTACACTTGTTAACATCTATAATGTCTTGTTTTCTTTTTATGATAATGTTTTGTTTATGTTACTAGCTGTTGTGTTGTTATCAAATGCAAAATGAATTGAATTGACCTGTGAAGAGAAAAAAGGATCAAAGTGTGTTTCTCACTCGCTTTTATGTTTAATTCCTTCACATTTCACATAGTTTATTCTATATTTTGTCAAAGCTGCATGCCTTTCAATACTAACGTGAATTGTGGCTTTGTTTTGGTGGTGCTTTTGCTTCAGAAATAATGATGTGGTTTGCTCTGTGAAGGACTCAAGACTTTTCTCTAGTTTCTTTTTCTTGTGCAATTGAAATTGGTTTTGTTCACTAATTTCTTATTTGTCATTTCCTTGGATAGACTATGAGGCCGGCAACTCTCTCTAGCAGCTTTAACCAGCAGCAGTCCTATCGACCCCGAGGACCCACTGGCCCAGCTCATTGGGGTCCACGTGGTCATCATTCAAACCAGCAAATGCCGTATGATTATCATCGGGGTCCATATCCATCCCAAGGTGCGCAGTTTCCTCCAGCTTATGGTGGTTATCCTCCACAGCAGATGGCTCCTAGAAGTAACTACAGTTCTGGCTGGGAGCAAAGACCTCCTCCTAACATGCAAGGCTTTCATCCGCATAGTGGTGGCTATGATTACTATAGTGGCCAAGGAGGTCATGTATCTGATCATCCGGTTTCTGCCCCAATGTCTACTCCCCTTCCTGGGCATGTTTCTCGTCATTCCCCTGCCCCTGTTATGGGTGGACCTCCATCCCAGGTGAATTACAATTATGGACAGTCCCATGGTCCAGATTATGGGCATCAAGCTCCCTATTCCCAGGCAGCTCCTTCTCAGCAGAGCTATGGGTATGGATATGATGAACCGAAGTATCCTTATGGGCATGGAAGTTCTCAGCCAGCTTATCCGCAGGCCAGCAATCAACCAGGCTATGGGGCACAGCAGCAATATGGCAAGCAGCCATCGTATGGCATGCCATCACAGGGTCCACCTCCTCAATCATATGGCCCTCCTAGGCCTGGTCAGCCGGGAGATACATCTTATCAAGGTCCCATTCAATCAAGTCAATTGTATGGTCAACCACCACAACAGCAGTATCCATATGCATCAAGTGGGCCCATGCAGCAAGCATATCCTCCTTATGGGTCTGGATCAGCTTCCGATGGGTATAATCAGGCACCACCTGCATCTGGCCCAGGCTATCCTCAGCAAGGTGGCCAGCCTGTTCCAACATATGGACAGCCAGCTGGACAAGCAGCAGCAGCTGGCTATGGTCAAGTCCCTGCTGGGGGCTATGGAGGGTATCCATCTTCACAAGGTTTTCCTGAGCAGCAAGCTGCGAACACTGCAGGTTATGGCTATCAAGTGTCCCAAGATCCTGCTTATGGTAGTGGCCCTGCATTCAGTGCACCAACCAGCCAGCAGGCTTATGCTCAACCAACACCAGCTCAACCAAGTTATGATCAATCAGTCCCACAATCGGCTGGTTATGTCGCCGCTCCAGCAACAGCACCGGTTGGTTATGGGAAAACGGTGTCTCCACAGCCTGGTTTTCCACAATATGACTCAACCCAGATGTATGCTGCTCCACGCTGAGAGTGATTAGCCTTACTTGTAGGCGGATTTTCATTCGTGATAAATGAACCGGGCAGTTATGATTAATGTTTTAGATATCTTAATGTTCTTTAGATTACATCTAGGCGTAGTTCTCTTTCTGATGGTAGAAGAACTTTTAGTTTTCACCAATCTTAATATGTAACCAGATAATGCTACTGTTTAATCCAGCTCAAGTTTCATGTTACCTGTGGGTGTTATTTCTCTTATTTTTTAAATGCTCCATGCAGGGAAGAGATGCGGATTAAAGATGAAAAGTCTAGTTAATATTGTTCAATGGCACGCGCCTGCCCTACCAAGGCAAAGGTATTCTCCTTTTCCTTCTAGACTACGTACAAGTTGTTACTTGGTTCTTCAGCAAAGGAAAAGAAAAATAGATAAGATGGGAAATTTGATGTTTTGGAGCAATAAAAACCTGCTAAATTGAGATGGATAAGACTGATAAATGAATAAAGCTCATGTCCAGATAAAAATTAAAAATAAAAGAAAGATAAAGTAGAAATTCAAGAGGCCATAAAAGCATTTTAATTATAAGAAATACTAAATGAGAAGGTAAATCACTGCTTTTTGTTTTTTTAATTTTTTTTAGCGACACTTAACTGTATTGTGGGTTGCTATAGTTTAGTTAGGTCAACCTTTCTTTTTTATTTTTAGTCCTTGAACAATTTTTTGTTTTGGTAATTGATTTTTTTTTTTTAATTTTATCCTTTCATGTTAAACTCACATGATTAATGTATAAAACTACCATCATTGAACTCCTATCTTGAAGATGAACTCATTTATACCAAAATTGACTTTTTTGTGATTGAAATGTGGCTAATTGAATTTTTTATTTTTTGTTGCCAAATTTTAATTATTCTCTCTTTTATCTCTTACAAATCAGGGATAGAAAAGTAATGAAAATAAAGTTTTGAGGATTGAAATATAATACTATAAACTTTTATGGTCCAAATGGTAAGAAAGAAGAAAATCCAGGGACTGAAGTTATTGTTTTACACATCATTGCCGCGCTATATTGACGTGAATAATGCTTATATGTCTCTAGATTCTATAGGTGAACATCGCGCGTCAATTAGGCTAAAGTGAAACCCTATTTTTATTTAGTATATAGTATTGTCTATATAACTAAAAGAGGTAGGATTCCAGGGAGTCGACCCTTTATGTTTTTATTTTTAAAAAAAAATCATCTTTTTTTTTTAATTTATTTGGTTTTTTTTTTAATTTTATTTTTCAATATTCAATTGATTTTCAATTGGTCTTTATAATTTATTTTAATTTGCTTTCTATGAGGTTATTGTAATCTCCAAAAAATATCTCAATATTTTGTAGATGTTTAATTTTGTGAGTGTCTATTTTTGCTATCATCTCATTAAATAAAAAATTGTTTAAAAAACCAAAGTTGTTAAACCTATTGGAGTCCATAATCTAAGTCACAAGTTTGACAGGTTAAGTCGTGAAACTTGTTGATTTAACATGTTACTATCTCAATATTTTTAAAAAAAGAAAAAGAGATGTCATATTGAAAAAAATTTAAAATCAAACCATGTTTTTTACCAATTGTCTAGGTTGCTTTTGGACTCGCCAAGTTGACTACGGCTCACCAAGGCAACGCCCACATAGATTAATTTTAAACATAGGCAAAGTAAGGAGTTAGGTTGAGCGGTTTCAAGGTTGATTAATTATATTGAATTTAATAGTGATGTCAAATAATTCCTTGAAGCATGAATATTTTTTTATATATATCTTTTAAAAAGTTATTCAACTTGCAACTATCACGGACTAGTAAACTAGTGATATTACTAAACGAAAAGCAGTAATATCGTTGGTGAGTGAAAATTGAATTTAATAAGGTTTAGAAATTTTCTTGAAATTCTAACTTTTTTTTAATTTTATCATATTTATTTTACTTAAAAATGATGTTTTATGTTGATTTTTTTTTAATTTTATTTTTTTTCATTCTTTTATTTCCTAATCCTTTTTGGAAATGTTGCGACATGAGAAATTTTATGAGTTCAACAAGTAAAGAGATATCCTTATAGTTATTTATTAGGTACAGACACAAGAAGGAAAAAGAAATCCTAGATTATATATCTCTCTCTCATCCCTACGTCTATCACTTTCCTTTATCTTTTTTCAAAATAGACTTCAAAAAAATATAAAAATATAAAAAATAAAAGAAATAACTAGCTGCTATTCTATATAATAAAATTTTATGGTGAGACCATCCATAAACATGAAGAGGAAATTAAAAAAAAATTGGTTACCCTAACCAATGGGAAAACATAAATGGAAGGAAAGGAAAATTGAAAATAAGATAAGGTTCTAGGTGCTTAATTGAGACTAGAAAGGTGGTCTACACTACTGTAGACTACTCTGTGGGTTGATCCAAGTTTTTTCACCATAAAACAATATTAAGGTGACATAAGTGTTTAAAAAAAAAACCCGAGAATTAAATCATTGATTTAACTAAGTTTAATAAGATCATATGATTTTGATAACATGAAATAAAAAAATACGATGACAATAAAATAAATAGACAAAAATAAAACTAACAATAAAAAAAAATAAAAAAAAATGACCAGAACCCAAATAGATTAGCATGCTAAATTTGTGATCTGGTTGTGATACTAGGACAACTCGATTGTGATACCAGGGCAACCCAGATATAGGATTGGGATAACCTATGTCCAAACAATCCAAAGATCTAATTGGAAAAAAAAAAATATTCAAAAGAAGAAATGAAAAAAAAAAGATTCAAGTCAATCTGAGTTAATCAATTAATTTTGCAACCATGAACGTAAGATTGAGATAACCATGTAGATAGGAAAGCAAAAGGAAGAAGTTCAAAGATCAATTTCCAATAAATCAAATGTTGAAAGATGAGATTGGAAATTTTTTTTTTTGAAAAAGGACTAAAAAAAAGAGTGAAGTAACTTGTGTTAATATCTAAAACTCACAACCCTTGTCATGGGTCCGAGACTAACGTCATAGAAGACAAATCTTAAAAAATAATAAAGACCTGTTTGTTTTTGTGTTTTAAAAATGTTTTTGAAAAAATTGAATTTTTTTAAATTTTTGTTTCAAATCAATATTTTTTGGTATTTTCAGATTATTTTGATGTGTTGATGTCAAAAATAATTTTGTAAAAATAAACAAAATTATTTTGATATATTTTTAAACAAAAAATATTTTAAAAAGCAATAATAAAAATAATAATAAAGGATGAAACCGGGAGAAAAAGGGTAGTGAAAAAAGATCTAAAATAACACAAATAGCAATTAAAAGAATATAAACAAAATCTAACATAAGAATAAATCAAAATCAAACACTAATGGATGAAATTAAAAAAATAATTCAATTAGAAAAAAGATAAAAAGAAAATAAATAGCAATTAAATGAATGAAGATCAAATTTGATACCAAAATAAAATGAAACCAAATGACGAGGGATTAAATTGGAGAAAATATTAGTAAAAAATATAAAATATCAAATAGCAAAAAACAAAAAGACTAAATTGGAGATGGAATTTTTTTAAAAGAGCATAAATAGCAATTAAAAGAATGAGAGCTAAAATTGATATAAAAATCAAATAAAACCAAGTGATGAGGCATTAAATTGAAGAAACAAATTAATAAATAAAGATAAAAAAAAA
>Ga0307517_10014411_pt1 | contig 10621 bp, 12 predicted proteins | sample 23_EM_MG_FD_194515 | JGI IMG/M metagenome (GOLD analysis project Ga0307517, IMG submission 194515) | Populus trichocarpa ectomycorrhiza microbial communities from riparian zone in the Pacific Northwest, United States - 23_EM | ecosystem: Host-associated > Plants > Roots > Unclassified | place...
CGACGTTCTTGAGTGTCGAGTCTCCGCATAGCTCACGGAACATCGTGAAGTTGCGTGCAGTGATCCCCGTGAATCGCCTGTCGGAAATGCGGTGGATGTAAATAACACCCGCGAGCTTGGAGCCAGTCTCATACCTAACCGATAATTAAATCGACAAGGCCAGTAAATAAATGACACTACTCACGTTGTCGCCAGGAATGCTGCAATCAATTTCAAGACGTCGGTGTCGCTCATCTTGGTATCATCGAAGCCGGGTGTGTCGATGAGGACCACCGGCCGCCCATCGATGGTGAATCCACCAGCGAGCTGCACGTTGGCGGTACACGATTCCAAGTTCGCTCCAACGTGAAGATTGGAACCGCTGGCCAAGTTGATAAACTAACTCGCAGGTCAGTCTACAGATAATTTGGTACCAGCTCGTCATCCCTACCGAACTCTTGCCGCTTCCCGTCGCCCCCATAACACTGTACTGACACTCAGTTCCGAGCTCATTTAATGATGAGCATCACGCACGCAATAGCGATGGGTTCGATATACTCTTGTTGTGGCTCCGGGTTTGTAGGAACCCCATTAGCACTACGCAAAAGACAGCGATCAATAGATCTTTACAAGAGAAGACACCAAGATTCCATCCTACCTGGGCCTGGGGGGATGAGATGGGCTTGACGATAACGGTGAGGATTAGACGAATCTCATCGCGAGGAGGTACATACCGAGTTGAGTTGTTTGTGTACATTTGCAGGACACTGGGGCCTGGGGTGACGACGAGATCTAGAGAGTATGGGAGCTCGAAGGTAAGGAGGAAACTGTGGCCTAACTTCTAGTCGCCTTTTATTCATGTTGAAAACTGGTTGAGGCGTACGCGAGGCATCCGATGGAAGCCACAGCCTTCTCGCCGCTGACACACCCAGACCACATTAATCTTCGGCATAGCAAAAAGGGAACTCCAGGTATAACCATAAGCGAGGAGGGAGATCCCTCGCTGATGGAACTATTCTTGTGACGCCGGAAATGGATGCGCTTCGACAATTTCCGCTCAAGAGTTCCATGCCATGCCATTCCTGGGTGACCGTTTGACCTTACGGTGAACTGGTAGCATTTTTGCAGCCTAGATCCAGCATTCTGATTGGCAGAGCGCAGTATGTTAGAAGTGTGGAGATGGTGATTAATCGGTAGAGGATGGAAATCGAATATTGAATGTCGAAACCCACACACGTAGCCCGAGACGTCGATGCCGTCGATGAAGCTGACCCATACTCTGACGGAGGGTGACGATGGGACGGGATCACAATCTAGCCTTGAAGCTTGAAGCTTGAAGAGCAAGGTTAGGGCCCTATGGTTCAACGCACCACCAGGTTGACGATCCAAGTCATACATACACAGGTGATTCAACGAAGGTGCCAAGAGTAAACACGTATCGCCCACGCTGTGAGATATCGTAGAAATTGCCGACGAATCATGACCATCATGAATTCCACCTCTGTTACAGTTCCAAGCTTTAAACTTTAGGCCTTAGGACTTGGCCACACGATCAACACGCTCCTCCGTATCTCCGCGTGCAACAAGAGACGTGTCGGGTCGATGGAAGGGCCCGGAGGCTGAACCCGTTCTCCAGTTGGGAAGGGGTTCAGAAAAATATGTTCCACATCTGGCCAGAGTGATTCTAGTAGATCCATTTGACATGACGGAAACCATCCAACTTCTATCGAAAGGGAACGTTTGAATCACGAACAATGACTATCTACAAGCGGGTCAAGATGTTTATCAACCCCACCTCCGGGGCAACAACCAGCAGCGCGATATCAAAGAACCCGATGCCCCGCCTGGGTTGAGGGCGATTATCCCACTGATGCTGCAGCTGGTTAAGTCGCTGCTGCACCGCTTCCCTCTCGGCAGCAGCGGCCTTGGCACTGTCCTGAAGCTGCTTGTTGAGATCGTCCATCTGTTGCTTGTGCGCAGCTTCAGCTCGTTCCCTCTCTTGGCGTGCTTCCTCCTGTATCCGCCTCATATTCTCCTCCATCCTCCCCTTCTCCTCCTGGTAGCTTGATGTCATACCTTCTGATTCCATCCTTATCTTATCCATATGCTCTTGGAGTTTGCGCGTCTCCTCCTCCAACTCCTGCCTCGTCTCCTCGTCCTTCTCCCTAATTGCTTTCTCCATCTCCTCTTGTAGCTCCCTCATCCCGGCCTGGTGACGTCGCATCTGCTCATTGAGCTCTTTGTTGATGGCCTCACCCGCAGCGGTATCGATAATGTCCTTGTGTTCATCGACAAGCTCGCGCTGTATCTGGAGGGTGGTGGGTCGGTTCTTCACGATTCGTCGAATGATACCGTGTGCGGACTCTATGGTGTTATAGTGACGCGCAATCTGCGCACCTTTGTCGAGGACTGGCTTAAAGAAGTTGGTAATGAGTTCATTCTCGCGTTCTTCCCCGACATCCTTTGGGATATCCCCCCACATGTTGGTGATGAGGATCACATTCCCGAGCGTCGAATCTCCGCACAGCTCACGAAACATCTTGAAGTTGCGTCCAGCGATCCCCGTGAATCGTCTGTCGGAAATGCGGTGGATGTAGATAACCCCCGCGAGCTTGGAGCCAGCCTCATACCTAACCGATAATTAAATCGACAAGGCCAGCAAATAAATGACACTACTCACGTCGTCGCCAGGAACGCTGCAATCAATTTCAAGACGTCGGTGTCGCTCATCTTGGTATCATCGAAGCCGGGTGTGTCGATAAGGACCACCGGTCGCCCGTCGACGGTGAATCCACCAGCGAGTTGCACATCGGCGGTACACGACCGCAAGTTGTTTCCAACGCGAAGGTTGGAACTGCTGGCCATGTTAATAAACTAACTCGCAAGTCAGCCCACAGGCAACTCAGTACTAGTTCGTCATCCCTACCGAACTCTTGCCGCTTCCCGTCGCCCCCATAATACTGTACTGACACTCAGCCCCGAGCTCATTTAACGATGTTCATCACGCACGCAATAACGACTGGTTCGACAGGCTCTTGTTGTGGCCTTGGGTTTGTAGGAACCCCATGAACATTATACAAAGGACGGCGATCAATAGATCTTTACAAGGGAAGACACCAAGATCCCAGACCTAGGGGGGCGAGATGGGCTTGGCGATAACGGTGAGGGTTAAACGAATCTCATCGCGAGGAGATACATACCGAGTTGAGTTGTCTGTGTACATTTGCCGGACACTGGGGCCTGGGGTGGTGACAGGAGAGTATAGAAGCTCGAAGGTAAGGAGGAAACTGTGGCTTAACTTCTGGCCGCCTTTTATTCATGCCGAACACCGGTTGAGGCGTACGCGAGGCATCCGATGGAAGTTATAGCCTTCTCGCCGTTGATACATCCAGACCACGTTAATCCTCGGCACAGCAAAAAGGGGAATCAGGTATAACCATAAGCGAGGAAGAAGATCCTTCGCTGATGGAACTGTCCTTGTGACGTCGGAAATGAATTCGCTTCGACGATTCCCGCTCAAGAGTTCCAAGCCATGCCATTTTGGGGTGACCGTTTGGCTTTACGGCGAACTGGTAGCGTTTTTGCAGCCTAGATGGAAATCAAATACTGAATACCGAAACCCACGCACGTAGCCCGAGGCGTCGACTTACGAAGGGCGACGATGGGACGGGATCACCATCTAGCCTTGAAGAGCAACACCTTTCGGTTGACGATCCAATCATACATACACAGGTGATTCAGTGAATACACCAAAAGTAAACACGTATCGCCCACGCTGTGAGATATCATAGAAATTACTGGCGAATCATGACCATCATGAATCCCACCTTTGTCACAGTTCCAAGCTTTAAGCTTTAGGACTTGGCCACACACGATCAACATGCTCCTCCGCATCTCCGCGTGGAACAAGGAACATATCAGCTTGGTGGAAGGATCCGGAGGCCGAGACCGTTCCCCAGTTACAGCGGACAGAAGGGGCTCAGCTGAATACGCTTCTCAGAAAAGTCAGTCCCTTGTCTGGTCGGAGCGATTTTGGATCTATGTGTCATGACAGAAATCATCCAGCTTCTATCAAAGGTGAACCGTGAATATCTACATAAAGGAGCGGACCGCCGCGTTGATCAACCCCACCGGCGGGGCAACAACCGCGAGCATAACATCGAAGATCCCGAGCCCGGGTCGAGGAAGATTATTTATCTGATGCTGCAGCTGGCCAATATGCTGCTGCATCGCTTCCCTCTCGGCAGCAGAGACCTTAGCATTGTCCTGAAGCTGCTTGTTGAGAGTGTCCATCTGTTGCTTGTGCGCAGCTTCAATCCGGTCCCTCTCCTGACGTGCTTCCTCCTGCATCTGCCTCATCCTCTCCTCCATCCTCTCCTTTTCCTCCTGGTAGCTCGATGCCATACCTTCTGATTCCATCTTTATCTTGTCCATCTGCTCTTGAAGTTTGCGCGTCCCCTCTTCCAACTCCTGCCTCGTCTCCTCGTCCTTCTCCTTCATTGCTTTCTCCATCTCCTCCTGCAGTTCCTTCATCCCGGCCTGGTGACGTCGCATCTGCTCATTGAGCTCTTTGTTGATGGCCTCACCCGCAGCGGTATCGATAATGTCCTTGTGTTCATCGACAAGCTCGCGCTGTATCTGGAGGGTGATGGGCCGGTTCTTCACGATTCGTCGAATGATAGCGTGTGCGGACTCGACAGTGTTATGGTGACGCGCAATTTGTGCACCTTTATCGAGAGCCGGCTTGTAGAAATCGGTCATGAGCTCACTCTCGCGTTCTTCCCCGACATCCTCTGAGACATCCCCCCACATGTTGGTGATGAGGACGACGTTCTTGAGTGTCGAGTCTCCGCATAGCTCACGGAACATCTTGAAGTTGCGTCCAGCGATCCCCGTGAATCGCCGATCGGAAATTCGGTGGATGTAAATAACCCCCGCGAGCTTGGAGCCAGCCTCATACCTAACCGATAATTAAATCGACAAGGCCAGCAAATAAATGACACTACTCACGTCGTCGCCAGGAACGCTGCAATCAATTTCAAGACGTCGGTGTCGCTCATCTTGGTATCTTCGAAGCCGGGTGTGTCGATGAGGACCACCGGCCGCCCATCAATGGTGAATCCACCAGCGAGTTGCACATCGGCGGTACACGATTGTAAGTTGCTTCCAACGCGAAGATTAGAACCGCTGGCCATGTTAATAAACTAACTCGCAGGTCAGTTTACAGACAACCCAGTACTAGCTCGCCACCCCTACCGTAGTCTTGCCGCTTCCCGTCGCCCCCATAACACTGTACTGACACTCAGTCCCGAGTTCATTTAACGATACTTCATCACGCACGCAATAGCGATGGGAGGAGCCCCATAAGCACTACGCAAAAGATGGCGATCAATAGATCTTTACAAGAGAAGAGACCAAGATTCCATCCTACCTGGGCCTGGGGGGATGAGATGGGCTTGACGATAACGGTGAGGATTAGACGAATCCCATCGCGAGGAGATACATACCGAGTTGGGTTATCTGTGTGCATTTGCCGGATACTGGGGCCTGGGGTGGTGACGAGATCTAGAGAGTATAGGAGCTCGAAGGCAAGAAGGAAACTGTGGCTTAATTTCTGACCGCCTTTTATTCACGTTGAACACTGGTTGAGGCGTACGCGAGGCATCCGATGGAAGCCACAGCCTTCTCGCCGCTGATACACCCAGACCACATTAATCCTCGGCACAGCAAAAAGGGGAACTCCAGGTATAACCATAAGCGAGGAAGGAGATCTTTCACTGATGGAACTATCCTTGTGACGTCGGAAATGAATTCGCTTCGACGATTTCCGCTCAAGAGTTCCAAGGCACGCCATTTTTGGGTGGCCGTTTGACTTTACGGTGAACTGATAGCAATTTTGCGACCTAGATCCTGCATTCTGGTTGGCTGAGCGCAGTACGTTGGAAGTGTGGAGACGGTGATCAACCGGCAGAGGATGGAAATCGGATATTGAATACCGAAACCGACACTGCCGATGAAGACCTACACTCTGACGAAAGGTGACGATGGGACGTGATCATCATCTAGCCTCGAGGAGCAAGGTTAGGGCCCTAGGGTTCCACGCACCACCAGGTTGGCGACCCAAGTCATACATACACAGGTGATTCAGTGGAGATGCCAAGAGTAAACACGTATCACCCACGCCGTGAGATATCGTAGAAATTACCGGCGAATCATGACCATCATGAATCCCACCTTTGTCACAGTTCACCAGCAAGTAAAAAACGTGGACCAATAGAGATGGTCAAAGAAGCTCAGATGTAGGGGATACGCGGATAGTAGGGGTGGGTGTTGCATAACGCTGATCACATTATCCCATCGGCATTTTGCCCATCCGGGCCAGTTCATCCGCGGCTCAGCAGACAGCACCGTAAGGTGCATGGTCAATAAGCGGCGGGACCGGGAATTAGTCAACCAGAAGTCAGTCCGCGAAGAAAGAGTTTCCGAGTCGAAATATCTGTCATGTGAGCGAGTTTCGTGGCGGCCATGATATCGATTCATGTATTCATTCCCTGTGGGTGGGGCGCACGCCGGTCTTATCGTAGGACACAGTTTAGAGGTCTCCACCAGGTAATCTTGAGGACACGTAACACGGTTGTGTGCTTTTCTTTTCGCTTCTTCCACAGAAGAGGGGCGAGAGGCGATCAAAAGAGCCGCAAGGTCAGAGTCTGGCGGTCCTGGGAACGAAAATTACAGTATTGGTGGTAGGTGAACACAGTATGCGATGAGTAGATGGAGCTGCAAAATGGAGATCAGGTCGGCAGAAAAATGTCCGTTTACATCAGTCTCGTCGGCTTCCTCCCTCCAAAGTCTTGATTTCCGCATCAAGCTCCTCATGAGTCGTGAATTCTGTTCTGTGATGGCCAGGGGACTGTGGCGACTCCGGGAGATCAAACAATTCGGTGTCGTCAGCCCGAAGCTGTGCAGCTTTGCGAGCGCGCCGGCGGGAGAGCCAAACGCTGAAAGAAATACAAAGGCCCACGAAGAAGAATATCTTCCAGGGGTCGAGGAACCACTCGAAAAAGTTCCCAATAAGTTTAATCGCAGCAGCGTCCCCACGATGCCACGAAGCGGCTCCCAAATGTTCGAAGACCGGGGTGATTGAGTGACCCCCCAACTTGTACTCGCGAGGGAGAACCCGGAGGGTAGAGTGGCGGGAATATGTGGCATGCATGGTAGAGATGTAGTGACACCCAGCAGAAAACCTGCACGGGTTGGATCGGGTCGATGTCGATTACAATGAGAACAGATTACTTACATGTCGGTGGCATAGAGAGAAATCCATTTGAGGTCGAATCTCTTGATGTTATCGATTGCGTGTTTCATGAACGGGTGCCCGGGAGTGGCAGTCATAAACGCGTTGTTTATGCCAACGGGGAGTCCAGGTGGGGACACCCAGTCGACGGTGAGGAAGAAATCCATCGGTTTGAGGCACTTTATGTCCAGGTCAAGGTATATACCACCCATCTTATAGAGAATAAGGTATCTGATGATGTTGGAGCGCTGAATCTCTACAGTGGGGGCGAGCGGTTAGCGTTCGAATCAGCATGGGGATAGAAGTACAGATGCACCTTGCTCATAACCAAGGTAAGTGTCGAGGATTTCTGGGTAGTTCTCTGCTACGAAGGCGTTTGCTCGCTCTGTATCCCAAAGCTCGAACTGCCATTGAGGACCGGGGTGGAGTTCTGCACAACTTTGATTGGCCACGACCCATTTTTCCTTCATCTCCAAGTTGCCGAGGCGGACCTGGTGGATGATCCTTGGAACAATTTCTGGTGCGCCCTTCGGGGGAACGAGATTTTCGAGGTCCCACCCATCCCCGTCACCAAGGACGGCGTGGGGCAGAAAGGTAAAGGCGACATAGGTATACAACAAGGTGAGGAAGACAGACAGTCTGTGGCGGAAGATGATCACGAAGACGGCGAGAAACCCGAAACGACGATACGGGAGGCGGGAGAGCGACGGGAGCATATCGACGACACCAGTGATGCCAAGAGAATGGGAGCGCAAAGAACCTACTGGAGCTGTTGGAGCGGGACGGCTGCTCCTTTATATACGTACAGCATTGTAAGCAGCAATGGGTAATCCTGTCCCGGGCACTCCGAGATTGTCGCTCGCCCATCGAGAGGAAGCCCACTTCCGCGACCGAGTGGAAGACCGGTCAGTAGATTGAGATCTGTGCCAAAGGCCGATCACTGCACACGTGTGTGTTGCCACCTCTTTCCGTCATGACCCTCCTGGTCACCATATTTCTCCTCGTCCTCTTCTCTCAGCTCATCTCCTGGGTCGGTAGCTCGGTCCTCCAAGATTTCGTTAGTGATTTCTCGCTCCTTTTTGACACAATTGATGGACAGTGCTGCAGTTCTGTTCTCTATATCTGCGGCTCTTCCACTCGGAGTTGATCGCCCGCCAGCAGGAGCTCAAGACGTCGACATGGGAAAACAAAACACAGCTAATGGCCACCAGCGCCCAAGACCAGTTTGCGAAATGGGCAAAGCTTAAGAGGAGCGTCGACAAGGGATTCCAGGACCTCGAGGCGAAGAGTATGTTTCCGTCTGGCATCCATCAGCCGTGCCGAGACTGACCATTGTAGATTCCGAGATCGCATCAGCCAGGACGGAGTTTTCGCTCAAATTCAATTCTGCCCTCTGGTTCATGACGACCGGCCTCCAGTTCTTCATCGGCTGGTGGTACAGGAAATCTGCCGTGTTCTATTTGCCTCAAGGCTGGTTTGGCCCCCTCACTTGGTGGCTCGGGCTCCCCTGGGCTCCGGCGGGTTCCGTCAGCTGTGGGGTCTGGCAGATGGCTTGCCGAAGGATCATCCTGGTGTTGGAACGGAGCGTAAAAGACCTCTGGCGTAGGTCCACCCGTCGTGTCTCATTTGGCCAGTTTTAACCCATCTTATTTTCAGCCCCGGTCGAGGTACCTCCACCGGTACCAGTGAAAGAAAAAGCTGGCTAGATATTCGGACCCCACGAAACCGCTAGCAGCTACTCGGCTGGCCTGTGCGGGGCCATCAATAGACACAGACCGCATTGACCGGCCCCCTCACTTCGAATCTGTCGCATCCCCATCTTGCATCGCGTTGATTGGTTCGAGTCATGACGCATGCTGCACGAGCGTGACATTGAGTGCGAAACCAGATACATATGTAAACCAATAAAATAAAATCAATCCGCAGCTAAACTGACCCTACCCTGGGCGTTCCTCGTGAAATTTCCGCATCAGAGGCGGAGCTCAGCCGGCGTCCCACTGCCGCCAGACCCGAGATCCAATCGTCACTCGTTTTTCACTTTCCGACGGCGGTTTGGGTGGAAGCGTTTTCAGACTATGTGATCCGCAAGGTATGCAATTCAACTGCCGGGACATGCTTATTATCGGGTTTGCGTCGGCCTGTCACTAGTCACTCGTCAAAGAGGATCATCAATGCAAGGCTCGATCCAGGCTCGATCACGGACCACGCAGACATGTGAAAACGGACTTCCGATGGCCTCAGGAGGTATAAAGCTCGAGCTTCTCCTCTCTTCGCGTCAGCCAACGGCCACCACTCCTCGCACACATTTATGACCGTACAAGGCGTCCAAATCCTTTCCAGTGTTGCCTCAGAGGCTCAGGCGAGAATCCTCACCGACGATGCCGTCAAGTTCCTAGCCGCCCTCCACCGGACCTTCGACTCCACTCGTCAGTCCCTCCTCAAGGCCAGGGAGTCTGTCCAGAAGCAACTCGATAATGGTGGCAAATTCGACTTCCCTCCAGAGACCGCTGACATCCGTGCTGAACATTCTTGGACTTGCGCACCCCCTGCCCCGGGTCTCGAGGACCGAAGGGTTGAAATCACTGGCCCGACCGACAGAAAAATGGTCGTGAATGCCCTCAACTCCGGAGCCAAGACCTTCATGGCCGACTTCGAAGGTATGTTCTTTCTACCCACGTTTTCTTCTCCCACCCTGACATCACGTTCCACGTCATTTCCAGACGCGACCTCTCCCACTTTCGCCAACTTGGTTACTGGTCAAGTTAATTTGTACGATGCTGTTCGTCGCCAGATCGACTTCGAGGCTGGTGGCAAGCAGTATAAGCTCTCACAAAAGCCCGCCGTCTTAATCGTCCGGTATGTTCCAGTTCTGCCATTTGCGTGCGGAGCATATACTCAAACGACCACTTCTCAGTCCTCGAGGATGGCATCTAGACGAGCCTCGCGTGACCGTCGACAACGCACCCATTTCCGGTTCAATCTTCGATTTTGCTCTCTACTTCTTCCACAATGCTCGTGAGCTCGTCAAGCGGGGATCCGGTCCGTACTTCTACCTCCCAAAGATGGAGCATTACAAGGAGGCTCGCCTCTGGAACGACATCTTCACCTTCTCCCAGAGCTACATCGGTATCCCTCAGGGAATCATCCGTGGAACCGTCTTGATTGAGACCCTCCCCGCTGCTTTCCATATGGAGGAGATTTTGTTCGAGTTACGAGAGCACTCAAGCGGTCTCAACTGCGGAAGGTGGGACTACATCTTCAGCTTCATCAAACGGAGGAGGGCAGACCTCAACGCCGTGCTCCCCGACCGCGTGGATGTCTCCATGGAGGTCGCCTTCATGGATGCCT
>Ga0307517_10014412_pt1 | contig 10621 bp, 4 predicted proteins | sample 23_EM_MG_FD_194515 | JGI IMG/M metagenome (GOLD analysis project Ga0307517, IMG submission 194515) | Populus trichocarpa ectomycorrhiza microbial communities from riparian zone in the Pacific Northwest, United States - 23_EM | ecosystem: Host-associated > Plants > Roots > Unclassified | place...
AAGTAAACGTGTTATAGCAAGTTAATGCTACTGATTTAAATGGAACAATTATTCGCAACATGGCAATCTTTGAACGGGCGGCTTGCCCTCAACACTGAAAAATGAGAGGAGGGGCACATGGTCAACAATGGTTAAAGCTTTGAAAATAAGTTCAAAGAAACATCTTGTCAGCTGTCACAGCCATGTTCAAGACATTTTAGAGGTCTGAAGGCAGATAGTGAAAGCTCCATAAGAGGTGAGATGAATCTGGTCTGTCATGACAAATCACCTGACATTATGGTTTTTGATTGAAGGAAAACGGGCTTCCATTATTGTTGATCATTCTAGCTTTTGGAATCGAGGGTCTCCGTCTAGCTGATAGGCCAGCCACCCCATTGCTTCACTAACACAATCATTGTGGCTAATTTTCTATTTTGGTGGCTTAAAACAAATGTAATAAATCTGACCTTCAATTATGATAGAGAGTGAGTTCACGTCAAAAGCCGGTCCGAAACTTGATCCATTCAGATTTGAAAATATTTGCGTTCGTACGGTATTCCAGATGGAAAAATATTCATCTCGTACGCGTTGCTTCTCGTTCTTCCAGGATTGGCACGATAAACTGTTTTTTTTTCTTGAAAACATGATAAAATAATGAACATTTTTATTTTTAAGATTTTATTTTTAATATTAATACATAAAACGATATAAAGATTCATCAAAATACTCTGAATATATCAGGCCAATGAGATGATACGCTTTTAAAATCGTTTTTTTTTTAAATGTCAATTGACATAATTGACATGAGAATACCTCTGCAATGATAGATGACAAGAAAACTATAGACTATTATTTACGGAACCATCAATGACTCCTTTGCTGATGGGGGTGATTGGCTAACTGGAAAAAACAAATTTAATCTACTTTTAATATTTCTTTTCTTGTGAAATAGTATTAAGTAGATCCTGATATTGGCGATTCATGAAAAAGCAAATCAATACCATGGGCCAGACTCCAGAGAGGGAAGTGACAACGACATGGATGCGAGGATGAGTTGGAGACTGGCGGCTTCGGTCATTCTGAGATTGTTAGGCAGTTGATGCCTATTGACTAGTCCCAGGAAGCGAGTTGTGAAAACTGAAAACACCGAAAGCCGACAGTGAACAAAATATCATTCACGCGGTTGCATTCTCACCAGAACAGATATGGTTTTACAATCAATTCTGTTTTCCATATTCTTGGTCGTAGTTCTACTTTTGTTATTTCTTTTACTACAATCTTCAGCACGGAAATTTTAAGAAATTGTGAATTGTGCTACGAGATCCTAACAAACCCAAGTAGTTTAGGAGAAAAGTTTGTCTTAGATAATCAATTAATTTTTTAATTCTGACAAGTTTATTCATTCTTTCTAACCAAGATGGCCAGTAACTTATACCTGGTATCTGGTAGGTCAAGGTGATTGATACCTGCAAAAAAATCCTCTTTAATAGAAGTGAGACTCTCATATACTTAAATAAATATTTATTTATAGAGAGAAAACGCAATGATATTTTAAAGAAATAGATTCTGAAAATACATATGCTGAAAATATTGAGAATGAAGAGGTTGTGAACCTGGAGCTTGAAGGATTTATGGGCTTTTTATAGCTCATGAGTCTTGTCCTTTTATAAAGAGGAGAGGCTGAAGAGTCATTTCATTCATGTGATATATTAAATTATATTCCACTCAAAATAATACGTATTGTATCAATATAAAATATTGAGGGACCTGCATGGAGGTCTTGAAAAATTATAGAGGGAATGGTGGGCTCAGAGCAAGTTGCCTAAGCCTATTAAGGGTGGAAAATGAGTTCAGACATGCTGTCCAGGGCCTATAGTTGTTGGGTCTAAGCAGTGTCTGGACCCATTCTTTTTGGGTTGTTAAGGGTTTTAAACCTGTTAAATTTGTGTTTATTAGTAGCCCTCAAGTTTTTGTAATATTGAAACGCAAACACTTATAAAAATACTCAGTTACCATGATGACTTCATCAAAAAAATTTCATATGAGAAGGAAAATTCAGGTAATAAACCGAAGAGCCCATGTGTAGGGGCATGCACCATGGTTGGAAAAAAATTATAAATACGTAGAGGGGAATCGTGGAGGAACTTATACTTAGAAAAATTTTCAGAAAGGTAAGGTGAAATTATAGAGGAATCCATCCTTACAGTTTTTTTCTAACAGGTGAAGAAATCTGTTGAGAAGGAGTCTATACTTAGAAAACATTAAGTGGTTGAAGAAACGTAAGGAACATGAGCCTATACTTAGAAAAAATTTCTAAGAAATTGAAGGGAATCCAATTAGGGTGAGCCTATACTTAGAAAATGTTTCTAAGAGGTTAAGGGGAACCTATGGAGGGTAAAGTCTGTACTTAGAAAAATTTTAAGTGCCTAAGGGGATCCAAATAAGGGTGAGCCTACACTTAAAAAATCTCTAAATGACTAGGGGAAACCCAAATAAGGAACCTATTGGAGGAACTCTCATCTCCAAACTCATTAGAGGAACTCAACTCCCATTTAAGAAACTCTCATTGGAGGAACTTCTTTTAGAGGAACTCTTATTGGAAAAACTCTCCTTGTAGGAACTCTCATCTCTAAACTCATTGGAGGAAATCAACTCTCATTGGAGAACTCCTATTAAAGGAACTATTATTGAAGGAACTCTTTTTAAAGGAAGTCTCATTAAAGGAACTCCCCTTGAATGAACTCTTATCTTTAAACTCATTAGAGAAACTCCTATTTGAGGTACTCTCATCTCCAAACTCATTAGAGGAACTCGACTCCCAAGAAAGAAACTCTCATTAAAAGAACTCTCATCTCCAAACTCATTAGAGAAACTGAACTCCCATTAGAGGAACTCTCATCTCCACTAGAGAAGCTATCATTGGAGGAACTCTCATCTCTAAACTCATTGAAGGAACTCAACTCTTATTGAAGGAACTCTCATCTCCGAACTCATTGGAGGAAATCAACTCCTAGTTGAGGAACTCTCATCTCTAAACTCATTGGATGAACTCAACTCTCATTCGAGGAACTCTAGTTTCTAAAATCATTGGAGGAACTCTCATCTCCAAACTCATTAAAGGAGCTCAATTCTCATTAGAGAACTCCCACTAAAGAAACTCTTATTGGATGAACTCTCATCTCCAAACTCTTTAGAGGAACTTAACTCCCATTTGAGGAACTCTATTTGAAGAAGCTCCTACCAAAGAAGCTCCCACTAAAGGAACTCTCATCTCTAAACTCATTGGAGGAATCAAAGGTCATTAGAGAAACTCTCACCTTTGAACTCATTCCAGAAACTCAACTCTCATTGGAGGAATCATTAAGAGTAGAGCTCATGCTTATAAAATTTTTAGGTGCCTAGGGCAAACCCATGGGAGGATAAGCCCATTCTTAGAAAAAAAAAATTAGTGGCTGAGAGGAACCTAAGAATGGTATTGTTATTGTATTAAGGAGACCAAGTCAATTCTTTGGAGAGTGGTGTTATTGCACTAGGAAAAGTTATACCAATCATTTGAAGAGTTTTCAATAAGTGGAGCTCGTCCAGCAGGTGAAAATCACCTGATAGGTGAAGCTCATCCAGTAGATGGAAATCACCTGGTAGGTGGAACTTGTACCGTAGGTGGAACTCACCTGGTATGTGGAGATCATCCAATAGGTGTACCTTACCTAGTAGGTGGAACTCACCTTTTGTGCATCATTAGAGCTCTTCAAGTCACAGTGACGCCCTTTGACGTGTACAAGCCTCCATAAATATTGTAGGCGTAGCCTTTGGGTATAACCATGGGTGTAGTCGTAGGCACAATCATCGTTGTGTTGTGATTTTGTCAGCCATGAAAAGTGCTTTTAAGAAACAAGAATAAACTGGATTTGTGTTTAGTTTTCCACAACAACGTCAATAATGAGGTCAATGAATTGGATTTGGGTTCAGTTTTCCACAACAACACCAATGATGAGGTCCCAAAAAAATCCAAGTAGCTTAGGAGCAAAACTTATGTGTTAGGTAATCGATTAATTTATTGGTTATAGCAATCTGATTTGTTTTTTCTAGCCAAGGTTGTTGGTATCTTATAGCTGGTGCCTGGTATGTCAAATTGGTTGGTACCTGTAAAATGTCTCTTTTGGTAGAAGTGGGGACTCTTGGATGCTTAAGTAAGTATCTTTTTAAAAGAAAAAAAAGTACAATGATATTTTAGGAAGATAGACTCTGAAAATATATATGATAAAAATTTTGAGAATGACGAGATTATAAACCTGGAGCTTGAAAGATTGATGGGCTTTTTATAGTCTATAAGTCTTGTCCTTTTATAAAAAGAAATGGATGAAGAGTCAGTTTATCCCCATGATATTTTGAATTATATTTTATTTAAATTAGTATATATTAAATTAGTATAAAATATTGAAAAACTCATATGGAGATCTCAAAAAATTACTAAAAATGTGTTGGGTTCAAACAAGTTGCCTCAGCTTTTTAGGAGCGGAAAATGAACCCAAGTGTGCTGCATGAGGTCATGGTTGTTGCCTAAACCCAAATTTTTTAGATTAGTAGGAGTTTTGAGCTTGTTAAATTTAGATGTAAACAGGTTTTTTTATGAGATAAGAGAGGATGAGATTCAAGATTATTTTTTTTCCCCTTGAATGAGTAAATTGACTGGCATATCACATGATCAAACACCTTTCCTTTTTCTAATGATATAATAATACATAGAACATGGTAAAGAGGAAATCCTGCCATAAATAAAATAAAGATTTTATCTAATTTAGGATGTGTCACCGCGTTTCCTTAAATTTTAAAAAAATTTCTTTTTTGGTTTAATATAAAAAAAATTATATTTTTGAATTTTTTTGATGTGCTGATGTCAAAAATAATTTTTAAAAAATAAAAAAATTTATTTTAATATATTTTTAAATGAAAAATATTTTAAATTGTCATCGCTATCTCAATCTCAAACACACTCTTAATTGAGACATGATTGGTTAGAATATTGACCAGTTATATGACAACAGCTTTTTGATTTAGTCAATGGCCTTTGGCGATTGATACAGCCAGCCCATATCTGCCGTGCATCATAATTCAAGTCTTCTACAGAGTCATAGATGCGACTGAAGCTTGATCAAAACTAAAGTGCAAGAAATTTCCAAGAGGTCAGGTTGCGGAGCAGATGGACTCCAAGGCCTCTCTTTGCTTTTAAAAGCCAACCTAATCCCATTTTACCAAAATTATTATATAAACATCTGGATACTTCCTGTTCAAATCGCTTTCTTCAAAAAAACTTGGCCCCTTGGTCTCATAATTAGTACCTGTGATCTACACTACCTGCCTTCTTACCCATCACTTCCAAATTCTTGTGTTTCTGTTGGGTTTTCACAGAAATCATATTCCCCAGGGCATCCTAGATAAGTAGTATTATTTACACCTTTTCCACTTTCTTGTTCGACAATCGGATACGAATTTGAGCACATTTCATTTCCATACTAATGGTGATTGAATCTATGGATCCACCTTCCTATCCCACCAATCTACAAGCTCCCGCTGACAATCCTTCTTTAAGGTCGACCTCAGATGGAGAATCTCCGTTCGACAGTGAAACGACTGACTGCTACCATGCTGTTTTGAAGTACATACATGACATCTTAATGGAAGATGGCTTGGGGGATAAAACCTGTATGTTACAGGATAGTCTCGCACTCCAAGCTGCTGAAAAGTCACTTTATGATGTTATCGGCGAAGAGTATCCATCTTCTTCGGATCATTGCCCTCCTTGTTTAATGAATATCAATGAGCGCCCAGATGAGAATTTCACTCCAACTAGAAGTGTTCAATCTTCTGTTACACAGCCATTTGACTCTCCTGAAAGCATGCCGTATTTACATGTAGAAACGCAGCCTTTTGGACAGCTCAATGGAGTCATGGGAAGTGCTAACAAGTCCATTCCATATAGTCATTCTATCAAATTTTCTTCAATGAGAAATGTATCAGATCCTCAAGAGCTAGAGAGAGAGGTAATGGCAGACAGAATCCAGAGGAATGGAAGGAACTACTCATCAATTCAGACAAGGGGAAGGAGGAATCATCAGCATGACAATAATGGCTACTTAGAAGAAGGGAGAAGCAAGAAGCAATCTTCGGCCTCAGAGTCCCTACACTTGGAGCTTCTTGATGATACCTATTTGTATAATATTGAGAATGGAGGACACATACCGTGTCCTCTGTACGGTAATTCACCAAGTGCAAGGAACAAGAAGTTTCTGCAAAGTGAGCAGTCAGCAGCATCTGATATGCGCACGAGAGCACTGGCTAATAAAAGAGAGACAGACCTGTGGACTCTGCTAATTCTTTGTGCACAAGCTGCAGGAAGCGGGGATCTAAAGACAGCTAGTGGGAAATTAAAGCAGATTAGGCAACATTCTTCTCCTTTGGGGGATGCAAATCAAAGATTGGCACATTATTTCGCTAATGGCCTTGAGGCACGCCTTGCTGGCACTGGAATGCCACTCTCTGGACCCATTACACAAAGTTCGACAACAGCTGCTGACATCCTGAAAGCTTATGAGCTCTATGTTACAATATGCCCTTTCAGGAAGATGACAAATATGTGTGCAAACAGAACAATTTCTAGATTAGTAGATAAGGCAACAAGCGTGCACATCATTGATTTTGGCATTAGCTACGGATTTCAATGGCCTTGCTTTATCTACAGGCAGTCATTAAGGCCTGGAAGACCTACCAAGATTCGCGTTACGGGAATTGAGCTTCCACAACCAGGTTTCCGGCCTGCAGAAAGGGTTGAAGAGACTGGCCGTCGTTTACAAAGATTTGCTGACAGAATGAAGGTTCCGTTTGAGTACAATGCCATAGCCCAGAAATGGGAAACTATTCAATATGAGGATCTCAAGATCGATAGAGATCGCGATGAGGTGATTATTGTCAACTGTATGTACCGATTGAAGAACTTACCTGACGACACGATGGTGGTCAACAGCCCCAGGGATGCCGTTCTTAAATTGATTAAGAGAATCAATCCCGATATATTCCTCCATGGAGTTAGTAATGGTTCTTACAATGCTCCCTTCTTTGTCACAAGGTTCCGTGAGGCATTGTTCCATTACTCTGCATTTTTTGATATGCTTGAAGCTACTGCACCTCGAGAAGATCAAGAAAGATTGCTGTTCGAGAGGGAAATGATTGGAAGGGATGCTATAAATGTGATAGCATGTGAGGGTACACAAAGGGTTGAAAGGCCAGAGCCATACAAGCAATGGCATATGAGGAATTTGAGGATTGGATTTAGGCAGGTCCCGTTACATCAAAGCATCATTAAAAGAGTGAAAAACATTAAACATGAATATCATAAAGATTTTATCGTTGATGAGGATGGACAATGGATACTTCTTGGATGGAAGGGGAGAATAATCCATGCTGTTTCAGCTTGGAAACCTGTCCAGGAGTAACACATAAAACTATGGTGTTTTTGCTTCTTCTTCTTTTTTTGTAAAGTAAATTTATACTTTACTGCTTAGCGTCTGTGGATTATGATCCACGTTGAGCTCCTCTTTCAATTGTTTACTATGCATCTAATATCATAAACACTGAATAATTGGCCGGAAGAGGAGTCCTCTGAACATGCCCGGCCGATTATCTTGGATTACAGAACTAGTGAATATAGAGTTTCATTGCTTTGAGTTATGAACCAAGAAGATACAAATTCCTGAGCAGATATGCAACAAATGAAACTCTTTGTTTTCCTTAAATCAGTTTGGAAAGAGGCTTAGTGACACAAATCATAACACACATTCCCATTGCACAAAAAGGCTGAATTACATTTTGATCCCTACATTTTATGACTGTGTGATTAGATCCTTAACCATTAAACCAATCAAGATTAGAAAAACTCTCCTTTGTCCCTAAAGTCTTCGTATATTTACTGTAGTTTTCAAATACGGAGATAATTGTTCACATAAAGTCCATATCATATATGAGGTATATACATAAGATGGTAGGTTACTTTTTGGTAGATGTTAGAAGAAAAAAAATAATATAAAGTTTTAGAAAAAAATAAATGGGGCCAATCGAAAAAACTATAAGAACTAGATTATTTAATCCAAATATCAAGAATTAAAAAAAAATAGAAATAAAGTATGGAGATTAAAAGCTAAATCGTATAGAAAAATATATGTATTGGATTGAAAAAAATAATAATAATTTATAATGATCTTGCTTCTCTGTTTACACACAAACTTGATATATCCTGACATTCAAAGAACACTTACTCTCTGCGAGTAAATATTTGGTCAACAAACATATTTATTCCCAATCATCACCTAACTCTCGATTGAGTACCCAAATTAATATATATTTTTTTAGTTAGCTACCCTATCATCTATCACACATTATCCATCTGTCATCGATCCGTAGGAAAGAAATGCTAGCAGCATGAAAGGTGTCAAAATGACTTGATTTTTTATAAAATTTCAATATCATAACTTTCTAACAAAAACTATTAAAACAAACAATAACATATTAGATCTAACATATTAGATCAATCTCAATCCCCAATAAACCGTATCATGAATTACATTGAGTTTAATAATTTATTTTTTATAAAATATTTTTTTAATTATATGATAAAAATATATAGTAACAAAATTGAGCACCAGCTTACAAATAAAACTTATTTGAAACAGTGATAACCCTATAAAAATGAAAAATAAAAACAAATCATGTAATTTATTTCTCAACCAATCCAATATTAAAAGATAAAATCAAGAAAAAATAATTAACGAATAAAATACCAACCTAACACCATAGTTATCAGACCCAACCCGGAGATTGACCTGATAAACCCTGGTCAGCTTGGGAAAATTAAAAAAAATTGGGGTTTTAAATTCTCACATTAAAAATTTTAAAAATAATTCATATAGATGTAGGTTATACATGTTATAAATAATAAACTTTAAAAGATTATTTCAAAAGATTTTTTATTTCACATTGAAAAGATATTATCTTCTCTTTTTAAGTTAAAGTATTTAAATCAAAAGGATTTTTTATCATACATTGAAAAAACACAATTTTTCCTTGTGAATATAAAGTATATATACTAGTAGGTTTTTAATCTCATATCGGAACATTAAAAACTTCTTCTAGTGTTTATATAGTGAACTTTGATAAGGGTTGGTAACCAACAAAGAAAAAATGGTAGGATTGGGCGTATAAGATTGGGTTGAGCTAGTGAAAAACCATTGATTCTCCACGCCCTATACACGTTAGGCAGCGTCTATGCTAAATGTACATTACATGTTGTCTTCCTTGATAATTTATTCTATCTCGCATACATGTCATATAAAAGATATCCCCCTAACATGAGCAGATATACTTACCTCTTTATAAATTAAACATTAAAAAAATCATCACAATCTAATTAAAATATAAACTTAAAATTTATTTTTTAAAAAAATAACATATCAAATAATGCATTATTATTACAAGAGTTAGTACTGACTTTTTTATAAACTAAACATTAAAAAAATCATCATAATCTAATTAAAACATAAACTCAAAATTTATTTTAAAAAATTAATATATCAAATAATGCATTATTATTAAAAAAATCAAAATAAAAAAAACCTTAAAAAAAAAGAGAAAAGAATGAGGTCAGACCAAGCCAAAGCTTAGCCCATGCCTAAAGGGCCCGCGTGAGGGCTTGCAATGTTAGACCCAGTCACGCAGGCCTACATTATTTTTTGTTAGATAATAAAACAGATGACATGTCGTGTGCCCTTACTGAATTTCAAAAAAAAAAAGTGACAGACGGCATGTCGTTTGGCATACCTAGATTTCGGTCGCCACAGTGGCTGATTTTTTTCCTTCTAAAAACCTATTTTCAACCCAAAACACCTTAATAACCTTTATAAACCAATCATTAACCTCTAAAAGCGTAAAAAACCAGTCAAAAACTCAAAATCAACTCAGAAACCAATTTCTTTCCAATCTCAAATCTGGTTTTTTAGACACTTTCAAGATAAGAAAAAACACTCAATTCAAATTCTTCTCATCATATGAAACCATTTAAAATAAAAGGCTAACGTTTTGGTGGTCGGGATCGAAGAAATGACATTTTTTTTTCTCTCTAGACTAGATTTCAACCATTTTCTCTCTCTCATCTCACCCACCAAGAACCGAAAAATAATGAAAATGAAGTTTAATATTAGAATGAAAGTTTAAAAAATGCAAAGGACCGGTCACCTTATAGACAAAAATATACTTCACAAATAAATTTGAATGTGCCACCCATGTTACCCTTGTTTTGCACTTCAGTCCCTTGTTTTTCAATTCAATCCTCACCTGAAAAAACATTCAATTAGGCTTTAATTTGGACTCAATTATGCTAAAATAAAGTTTGAGAATTAAATTGAAAATTTTCAAATATTACATTATTATAATCCATAGTAAAATATGAGAAGATAAATAGTAATTCGTATATGGTAAAAACTCCATTTAGCTTTATGTATAATATGAAATATGTTTGATTTAATGTTTTTTCCCCTCCAAAATTAGTGGTTAAATGAACTCATTAGTCCCTCTAATATTTCGGTATCATTAAGAT
>Ga0307517_10014413_pt1 | contig 10620 bp, 9 predicted proteins | sample 23_EM_MG_FD_194515 | JGI IMG/M metagenome (GOLD analysis project Ga0307517, IMG submission 194515) | Populus trichocarpa ectomycorrhiza microbial communities from riparian zone in the Pacific Northwest, United States - 23_EM | ecosystem: Host-associated > Plants > Roots > Unclassified | place...
AATTTGTAAGATTTGTTCCTCATTATTTTAATAAACTTGAGAAAAATAAAACATTAATAAGTTATTTTTCAGCTCATTTTCCATGACATAATCAAACACTGGAAAATGTTTTCCAACTTATTTTTCATTACACTACCAAACATCAGAAAATAATTCACTTTCCCGGAATTCACTTTTCAAAAGAAAACTACTTTCCAGCAAACAAACGGGGCCTAGGAGAGTGTCTTGCTTAGTCATATTTACTCATGGAGAATTTTCCTGTTTTCTAGAAAACAGAGAAATCATGTTTACTGATTATTGTTTATCGGAAATGCGTGTTTTCAATTTTCTAGGAAGATTGAAAAATACTGTAAGTTTCCAAATTCTCCACTTTAGGAAATTAGGGCCTTGTTTGGTTCGTCAGTTAGTTAATCTCTTGACCATTTATACTTTTAAGGACAATCCAAAGAAGGCCCTTGTTTTCAATTTCAAGAGCTATTAATTTGTGGACGCAATTTTTAGTTTTCTTTGGAGGAATTATTTTAGAACAAAGATGAAAAGCAGATATGGAAATTGGAAAATTGTTTTCTGAAAAGCAAACACAAATGTTTTTAGTCATTCTATATTCTTTCCCACCTTGCTTTTTCTCCTTGTTTCTTATTTTGAGAAAGAAAGGTAGTCAACTTGTTCTAATGATTCCGCCTCTGGTACACTCTTATGAACCTTTTAATTTCTTCTGTTCAGGGGTAAAGCTGTTCAGGGCTCTTGTCATGGAGCCCTGAATGATTTGATGTCAAGATTGAACATTTGAATTGTTTGTATCCCCTAGCTGTGGTTTAGTCAGGATAATGTTGTACTTCTTGGTTTCAATTGAAGTTTTAATTTTCCCTTCCTACATTTGGCTCTTGTTGATACACGTTATGTGCACACTGCATACTTTCATCGGTTGCTTTTTTGTATTTTCAGTGCATCATGTCTTAAAAATTCTCTTGGATTACAGATGAAGTGGAAGCACTGCAGACAGAGAGCATACTAAATATCCGATATGGAATTTATGGTGAGCGAACAAACGGAGCACATCCTCCTGTTTCCGTGGATGGCATTGAACCTGAGGATGCCAGGCAGGACTTGCTATTCAAGAGTGCTATTGTACTGCAGAGACCAGTGCTTGACCCATGCCTGGCTGTTGGTTTTCTTCCTCTTCCTTCAACTGGCCTCAGAGTTGGACAACTCATCACCATGCAGTGGAGAGTTGAAAGATTGAAGGGCCTGGAGGACAATGGAATTTCTGAACACAATGTAAGTCTTGATGGAAATTTAAAATAAGAAGTTCCTGCAACTATCATGAAGTTACAACAACATTTTCTCACATAGGTGTTATTGTCGTGATTATTATATACTTGTTACTTTTGTTCTTTTTAGTGCAAGTATTAGTCATGGTATTAGTGTTAATATTAGCACTGGTTTTACCCGCAAGTGCTTATTGCTAATGCATCACAGGACTAAGCAAATTCATTGTTCTGTTATCTCAGGGTATTTGCTTTAGTCATTTCAGTTGGAGTGGTATATTACCTGTTCCTTTCCCTGAACTGAGAGGAAAAAGAGCATTGGCATGGTCATTGTTGAATTGGATGTGATTTGTTGCCCTAAATTGCTTATATATTTTTCAAACAAAAGTTGCAGTATTTATTTATTTATTTATATATTTGGTACAAGTTGCATATATCTCGAACCCTTGTTAGTACTGTGATTTTTATTTTTGGTTTTCTCGCCTCCTTTTGACATCCCTTCTTTCTGAAACTGGGAAAGAAAAGCCAATGGATTTTATATTCTCAGTTTTGAATTTTTGCAATTAAAAAACTTTCATTCACAAAGCATTGCTGTTTCTCTTATTTGAGATGAATTTCTGTTTGCCTGCTCTTTTTTTCTTTTACTTTTTCCCCCCCTTTTTTGCTCACTCATCTGTGATGCAAAAATTTTAAAATGGCTAGAACATATGATTCTACTGTTTGTTGCCAATTCTTTTTTTTTTTTTTTTTCTCTGCAATCAGCTCAAAGTTTAGTGTAATGAATTCAAACTTTGATGATATCACTGCTGACCTTTGTTTTCCGGGGACTCCTGATGTCAGACTTGAGATGTTAAAATCTCGAGAGAATGTGAGGCAGAACATAGGAACCTTGCAATTCTCACCTTTGTGTATATCAGTTAGATGATGTAAATCATGTTGTTCCATGCAATGAATTCATAAATACTCTCTGCTATTTGTGCAACAGGGTGAGGTGCTGTATGAAGTCAGTGCAAATTCTGAAAATTGGATGCTTGCTGGGAGAAAGCGCGGACATGTTACTCTCTCAACAATCCAAGGTTCCTAAACTACTTCAGTTCTGTCATCAATTTTTGTTAGATGAAATATGTAGTGGCTTACAGGTTCCCTTTTCCCGTTTCCTTTATATTGGACAGGTTCAAGAATAGTCATCTCAGTATTATGTGTGCCGTTGGTAGCTGGTTATGTCCGCCCTCCTCAACTTGGGCTACCAGATGTTGATGAGTCAAATATAAGCTGCAATCCTCCTGGGCCCCATCTGGTTTGTGTCATGCCTCCAGCTCTCAGCTCCTCCTTCTGCATTCCGCCTTGATTGTTATTAGTTGATGCATTCCAGTTATTCTGGAAATGGTCGGATAGCCATTTCAATTCAATCAAATTACAAACACGGTAATATGTTAAGCATCCAGTTTTGCTTACCCTGAAACCTGTAAATTTGTAAGTTCCCGAAAGTTCGAGAATCAAGAACAGTTAGTTGAGTCGGAGTGAATTTTGATAGGGTTAGGCTTCTTTTTTTCTTAGTAGTGCCGTTTGCTATGTAAAGTCCTTGCTTTTGTATAGTGGAACTTCGTATTCACGTACACCATGCAAATCAAAGCCTGACAGAGTCAACTTTTTATTTCTCGTTCATTCTCCCTTTTTTCTTTTTGATAAAACTATATTAATGACAATTTTTTTTAATTTTCCAGGATACATTGAATTTACACGACTGATATGGAGGTTTTGCAGATATTGCTTTATCTTCGAAACAATCGTCATTTTTTAGTCTTTCGAACAGAGGACAATACACGAATAATAAGTGACAAATACTGTTGTTGACTTCTAGATGGAGATAATTGCTTCTTCCATCTTTTTGTAGATACCTTGCCATTCGTGAGAAGCTCTTTGCAGCTTCACTTCCAGTTCTGGAATTAACTATCCGTGCGTCAAAGCAGACTTCTGTCTCATCCATATCATATCCTTGCCGTGGGTGTTCTCCAACCCAGTTGAGCTAAAGACGCTTTTCCCATCCTGACACTCAAGTATACATGGTTTACAAACCCTCCAATTGACTCTATGAAATCAGCACTTTCCCCAATCTGCTCTACGTAAAGAGCACTTTTTTACAAGGGCAGCATTGTGAAGTGTGTAAAAAAAAAAAAAAAATTTTGTTACCAGCCATGATAGTTGCTGAAATTACAGAGATAAGCAAGACAGCTAGCAAGGGAAACTTATTTGGCCTTTCATCCAAGCAATTTTAGTTTTACAGCCAAAACTTAAGGATTTTTTTTTTTTTTTCAGTTCCTAGAATGATCACTTGATGCCTTCACTTTACTTTCTCCGGAGGCTTTGTTCCTTCTCCACACTTGGCCGATTGTCCTTTAGTATTGCTTTAATTTCTTTAACGCTGCATGCATCTCTTCCCAATTTTATTTGCACGTTCTCCCCAAACTTCAATTCTTTAGGTTTCTGGTGATCATTCCAGGGGAGTGAGCTTGGTTGCTTCTCAAATCTCTCTAGACCTGCGATAAAAAAATGGCGCAAGTGGGAGTGAGGAATGATAAAATGGAAAAACCAGTGGAAGGTTGACACTTGGACGTACTAACAATGTTGAGACTGAAATGAGACAGATGAGGAGGAAGATATCTAGAGATATGAATTAGAAGGATACAAGATACAGAATGAGGGCCATGCCATGAATGTGGTTCAACTGCCGGCCTTCTTCTCCCACTAATAATACAAAGCCTCCTGTAACACACAGAGGGGCTGAAGGACATTCTTGCTGTTGGAATTGCCCCACTCCACTCGTTCCCACCACTCTTTCGGATATGCTTGGATTCTTCGAAGAGGTATTTGGCCAATGCCAAGGACCGGATCAAAGAGGGGAATCCTCTTAAGCTCTGGGCAGTTGACCACAAGAATCTCTTGTAGAGAGCCACAGATAACTACCCCATGGAAAATGCTCTTCAGCTCCGGTAAGTTGCTTAATTTCAAAGCCCTTAATTTTGAGAGATTGGTAACTGTGTTGCGGTTGCTGCTTCTATTGCTATCTTTAACCATAGTGCCTTCTTCTTCCTCCTCTATAGCTATTATCTCCTCCATTTTGTGACAGTCATCAACTTCAATCACTTCCAAGTTTTTGAGATTTGGCAACAAGTCAAGGGAGAACAGATTCTTCATGCTTGGACATGCACCTATTGTCAAGGATTTAAGATGGGCAAAGGTAGAATTAGATTGCAGTGGCGGTGTAGCAGATCCTTCTCTTGTAATGAGGACAAAGAAGTTCTTCAAAGTTTTAAGGTATAGAGACTCAAGTCTTTCAAATATTTCTGGGGAGGATTCTGACTTTGAAACTAAGCACTCTATCCTGTCACACTCCCACATCACGAAGGACTTTAGTGAAGGTGCATGTTTAAATGGAGAAACATCACATAAGCTTCTTGCATCATGGCATCTTCCAATTGACAAAGCTGAAACATCTTCTGGGAGCTCAAGGAACCTTCCTTTTTCACCGATATTGCAATTATTCAGCAAAACTTCCTTGTAAAAGACTTCCTCTGGTGTCATATAAAGTAAATAATCCATGGTTGGATCCACGCCTAGTTGTCCTATTAGGAAGAAATATGTGATTAGAGGTTGGCTCACATCTGGAGATTTGAGGTACTTCTTGAAGTCAGAAAGATCACAGAATTGGTATCTCAAAGTTTCCAAGCTCTTCAAACATGCCATTTCCTCTACTCTTTCGGTCTTGAAAAAGCCCATTTCCCGGTTAATGCTGAGGAATTTTAGACAGGAGAGGTTAGGCAATATACCAGCAGGCAACTCCTTCAGATTGTTTCCATGAAGATTAAGATACCTGAGATGGTGTCAGCATATTATCCAAATGATGTCAGTCATTTTATCCTTTCTCACACAAGCTATTTCAGATTCAATGAATTTTCATCCATGTATTTCACTGTCGATACCTGAGATTGGACAGCATTTCCATGCCTTGAGGCAGTTCTTCAAGTGCAGTATAGCGGAGATCCAATTTCCTCAACTCCCTAAGCTTTGCTAATGATGGTATATGCCTCAGCTTCTCACACCTTCTGAGATATAATGCAGTGAGATTCACTAGATCAGAAAAGGAACCTGGCAATTTCGGGATAGCAGTACTTGATAGATTAAGAACCTTGAGCCCTTGCAAATGCTTGAAAAAGGAATCTGCAATCATTTCTAGCTCGATATTTGAGTTTAGAAATAATGTTGAAAGTTTGGGACACATTGGTGAACAACTAGAGGGAATTTCCTTGAGGCGATTTTCCATTAACGAAACTCTCACAAGATCCTCTTTCCACTCATCCTTGCCTGGTAATTCTTTTAGTCGCTCCCTAACTTCAACCATGATTGGGGAGTTCTCTCTGAGTTTCTGGAGAGCCATATCTCGAATCAAGTCATGCATCTTGAAACATCTGTAGTTTTCTTTTCTTATATAACTTTGCAATAAGCAGGCATTTTCAAGATTGTTAAGCATAGCCTGACCTTTATCAAATTCTGCCTGCCTGCTCTTCATTGGTTGAATTATCCCCTCATCAATCAAATACCCTATCAGGTCCTCTCTATCCATAGTGAAACCCTCTGGAAAGAATGCACAGTATAAGAGGCACTGTTGCAATGCTGAGTCATTCAAACGCATGTAACTAAATCTCAAAATATGGAATACCTCAGGTTCCATGTCATGTGGCCTAACTTCTGATTGTTTCAATTCTGTCAACGCATTCCTCCACTCATACAAGTCATCCACTCCCCTCATGCTTCCTGCCATTGTTATAATCCCAAGTGGCAGACAAGCACATTCAGCTGCAACCAATTTTGCCATCTGTTCAACTTCAGGAGAGAGTGCAGCATCATGCCCAAGTTTCTCCTTGAACAAAGTCCAAGCTTCTTCCTTAGTAAGAAGCTCTACTTTGATTCTCTCTTGGCAACCCATCCGCCTGCAAACTTCCAATGATCGAGTTGTGAGAATCAGCTTGCACATGTTCACTTCAACAGGTATGCCCACCTTTTCTAGATGAAAATGATTCCACAAATCATCTAGAATGAGAACAGATTTTCCCTTTGCAACTAATGCTTTATACAACTTGGCAGCTCTTTTCTTCTCATCATCTTCATTTGAAAGATTTAAATTAATAGCTTTGGCAATAAGATACTGCAATTTACTGATGCTAAAATCTTGTGATACAGTAATCCAAAACACATGCTTGAAAGAAGTTGGTCTTTGTAGAAGCTGATTATGGATATGCGTTGCCAATGATGATTTACCAACACCGCCCATCCCATAAATGCCAATACTTGAGACTTCATCCTTCATCAACCAAGACCAGATCATCTCCCTATTTTTGTCGAAACCCTGACCTGCCAGCTCTGTTGTCAGTAATGCTTCTCCTTTAGCTTTATGTGTATCAAGCCCTTCAGAAACCCTACTTTCGTCGGCAACCATAATGAAGCCATCCGTCAAATCCTCCACTCCCACATCTGAAACATCTGTCTCTTGCCCTTCCGACGAAACTCTACCTTGGTTGATAAGCATATACCCTTCTACAGTTATGCTCTCTGTCAAATTTTCTGTGTCTAAAAGATCTCCTCCTTGCCCTTGAGAAACTGTTGATCTACCAGCTTCATCAATAACCACCAACTCCCCCCCTCTCATACTCTCTATCCAATCTTCCATTTCCATATCTGGAAGACACTGTCCTTCCCTCAATTCTTACTCTATTGTCCGAGCTTCCACATCTGGAACGTAGCTTGTTGGGATGGAATTCGGTTTTTTTTTTTTTTTATATTATAAAATGCTTGGTAGGCTGCTTCTTTATAACATCAAGGGGTACATTTCCACAAATATTAAACCCGTGCCCTTTTTCTCCTGACAATTGATATTTGACCCTTGAAATTGAAGTTTCTAAATTTGCACTTGACACCACCACCGGTCCACCACCACCATTTGTCTTCGCAAAGTTGATCACTGTTATACCTTCTTCTTTTGTGGGCCCTATAGAGTACAGACAGCAAACCAGCATTCATCCCTGAAAAGTGAAAACTATGACTCATAGTGGAGGTTTTTCAATTTGTTTTTTTCAAAGAGGACAAACCTCTAAAGAAAAAGGTCCCCCAATAAAGGAGAGCGTTCGAAAAGATCTAAAAAAATTCAATTGTTAACACATTATTAAAAAAAGTTGGAGGATGAGAAATCGAAACCTGTTTTCATGAGAATAGCATGGGGTAGAGTAGACTCATCCTATGGACACCCAAGTTTTGGAAATTAATTAAACCAGCCCTTGTACTTCAACTTTGGACTTATCAACCCATAAACTTTTGATACGGGGTCACATATGAATTAAAAGTACCGGGCTTGATTTAATCAATTTCCAACACTTCAGAAAGAAAACTCATTGGAATCATTCTTATAAAACCTGGCCTGATCTGACCTGACCTGATCTGGTTTGTTGATTTAAGATCAAGGACCTTGATCCTGTTTTACAAAGCAAAAAACTAGAGAGAGATAAAAGGGAAGTTGTTGGTTTGTATTGGTGTTTTTGGCAGCGAGTATGGTGGAGTCTAGTGAATTGCATGATGATTGCGAGAGAGATAGAAAAGAGAGAGGCAGATGAGAGGGAAACTGTTGGTCGGAGTTGGTGTTTTTGACGACCAGTATGGTAAAGGTTGGTAGCTAGGGTTTTACGTTTTGAATTATTTTTTATTTTATTTTAAAGGCTTTTTAATCATTATTTAGAATATAACAACAATTCTATAGATAATTTGTTTTGTTATTGATTCTTTTGACGCATGTCAGTGAAGATATAAAATATTATATGACTTTTTTAAGAGAGTATCTCATAAAAAAAAATTAACACTAAAAAAGAAAATCTAAAATAATTCAAAACATTTTCTTTTCGTTTGCTATTTAACTTTTTTTCTTGAAACACTTCTATTTATCGATCAAGGACCACATTGAAACTATTTAAAAACTAGATGACAACTTTGCAAAAATTTAAACCATAGAAGCCATAGTGAATATTACTAAATTAAATAAAGACTAAAGTATAATTTCTCTTAAACAAATTATGAAAATGAAAATCCAAAATACTCATTCTTTTCATTATTGTTTTAGGACATTAAACAAATGAAAAATTAGAACTCGAAATTCTAAAATAGTCACTCTCTTAATTTATATATAATTAGACAATCCATGAAAATTTATTTTTGTCAAAGATATATGTAACCTTTTCATCAACCTAAAATTCTCAATTCCTTTATCTTCCTTTCCTCTCTTGGCAGCTTCACCCATATTTTGTCGAGTAGACTTAGCATTTGGAAATGCAGAGGTTGTACCCGTGTTTTGAAAAAATTAAAATTTTATATATATATATTTTAAATCGTTTTGATGTATTAATCTAAAATATAATTTTTAAAAAATAAAAAAATTATCATTTTGATTCATTTCGACACAAAAAGCACTTTAAAAAACAACTACAACTACAATCTTAAATAGGCAACTTGGACAACAACTAAATAATTTTAATTAATAATTTTTTTTTAAGAATAAATAAAGTAGATTTGTTAATTATATTTTATGAAATAAATATTGTTTTTATTTAATAAAAGATTCTAAATGTAAAATGAAAATTGCTCAAGCTCCACTTTCAAACATACATAAAAAATAATAATAAAATATTTTTATACAGGATTCTATTCACCTTGAATTGGCCATGCATTTGTGTTGAGTTGGATTTTTCTTTTTCTACCCTATCTTATATCTAGATTTGTCTCAATTATTTAGCCTGGATCTTGTGATCGAGACTTTAATTGTCATATTAAATAAATTTTTTTATTGTTATGATATTTTTAATATGTTTATGTATACCAAAAATTATTATTAAAATAAAATGCAACGACTTAATTATATATATAATACAAATGATAAACTAAGTTTATAAGGTAAACTTGTAAGAATTTCAATAAGAAAGAACCAGGAGGATGTGTTCTGAACTGTGACCCGATAAAGCAAGAAGTGCTGAACAATATAAGAGGAAAAAAGAACTCTCAAGAACTAGATGACATGTAAATTTGAAGGAGAGAAAAAAGCAGAGAATGTTTTTTGATCAGATTTTATCTAGGTTTAGCCGGATCAACCCTAGATTTAATAGGGTTAACCTTCAAAATGGTTCGAAATAAAACCCTGACTAGACTAGGTTACAATCAGCAGGTTAGTGAATTGATTCGTGAGGCTGAGCCAAATTTGATAACCATGCTCCATAGTGTTCTTCAAACAGACTTCTTGACTTGGCATTAAATTTGATAGAGTGATTTCGAAAAAAGAAACTCAATTAAACTCTGATAAATTGGTTTCCAACAGGCTGTAACAGAGAGCTACTACAAGTTTACAGATAATTGCAAGTCTGTATTTGAATATTTGATTGAAAGAAAGACCATGGAAGATCAAAATAGAAAGTTGGTGGCAGGCAGCAACCTAGCATGCCATTAGATAACTGTTTACATGACAATAAAATCTTGAACAATTTAGACTCAAGAGTGAGAGGCAGAGCGAAAAACAGAGTGAATTGTGCCAGTTTGGACACCTTTCCTCCTTCACTAGTATTCAATAACGCCATTCTACTGATTCCCACCATTTTTTTGGATATGCCTTGACTTTGATTTTTTGAAGACAAGGAAGGGGAAGCGAGATCGGTATTGTCTTTAGCTTCAGACAGTCAACTGCATTGATTTCTTCAAGGGAACTACAGATCATTACATCATTACAAATGATTTGCAGTTCTGGTAAGCATATCAATGTCAAAAGCTTCAACTTTGGGAGACTGATGTCAGTGCTGCTAACAGCAGAAGTGTTGCTTAAACTAAAATTGCTTTCTTCACTCATGATTCTTCCTCCTCCTCCTGCTATTATCGTCTCCATTTTGTTGCAATTTACGACTTCAATCACTTCCAGGTTTTGTAGGTTTGGCAGCACGCCAGCAGGGAACAGCTCCTTCATACTTGGACACCCGAATATCTTACATGTTTTGAGACTGGAAAAGGTACCGTTGGATGGAAATAGTGGTGGAGGAGCTCTTTGTCTGCTAAAGAGGCCACACAAGTTTTTCAAACTGCTAAGACATAGAGTCTCAAGGCTTTGGAGTGTATCGGCGGAGATACTGGACAACGAAAGCAAGCACTCTATTCCATTACAATCCCAAATTACCAAGGATTTTAGTTTTATTGCATGTTTCATTGAAGAAACAGCACATAAGCTCGTCATGTCGTGGCATTGCACAATTTCCAGGGCTTGAATGGTTTTTGGAAG
>Ga0307517_10014414_pt1 | contig 10620 bp, 8 predicted proteins | sample 23_EM_MG_FD_194515 | JGI IMG/M metagenome (GOLD analysis project Ga0307517, IMG submission 194515) | Populus trichocarpa ectomycorrhiza microbial communities from riparian zone in the Pacific Northwest, United States - 23_EM | ecosystem: Host-associated > Plants > Roots > Unclassified | place...
GTGCTCGCAAAGGATACACACACACCATCCTTTTAGGCATAATCTCAATTCAAGGTTAATGAAAGACAATAAATGTTTTTTCAACCCATCTTATATGCTAAATCTTTACCAAAATCTTCATAGAGTTTTCTTTGTATTCTGAACATCTTGAGTGTTGACATCAAGTTAATCACACATCAATGATCATCATTATATACTTACACGCAATGGTCTAATCATCCTAAGCCTTTCCATCATCCATAATAATCCAAACATCTCGTACAAAAATATTAAACTAAGTTAATTACATAATTCTTCTCATTATATCATTACTAAACAAAACTATTTACAACAAAATACATATAAAAGAGATTTAATTACAGTAGAGCATTAATCCTGATGAGTATGAGATGAACCTGAAATTTAAGAATTATATTATTATCAATACATTAATTAAATTACCACCACCACTGATAATAATAATAATAATAATAATAATTTCTTAGAAGGAATAATCAATCCAATAACTCTAACAAAAAATTTTGACTATCCATTCGATAAATAATTTAAATCCAGCAATTATATGTCATTGCCAAAATCGTTGGTAATTCTCTCCGATTACTCTATTTCTTTGTCTAATGATCCTAACCATGTATTTATTTACCAACATTTTCTAACAAAAATCCTACAAGTCCTATATTTTCTTCAATACCAATGAATTCTAGTATCCTCACATGGATACTCATAAATCCGGCATTCCCTTTTTTTAAGCCAAATCAACCCGATATTCTCTTTTGAATACCATATAGATTTTAGTATCCTCAAACGATTACTCATAAATTCAGCATTCTCTTTTTTTAAGCCAAATCAACTCGATATTCTCTTTCGAATACCACATGAACTCTAGTATTCACACATGGATACTCATTAAATCTGGCATTTCCATTTTAAAAGCCAAATCAATCTTGTATTCTTTTCTGAATACCACATGAACTTTAGTATCCCCATATGGATGCTCATTAAATTCAGCATTCCCATTTTTAGAAGCCAAATCATATCGTTATTCTCTTTTGAATACTAATTCTCTATATATTAAGTCATTTATGTTTCTCACATGATAATTTCAACCAAATAATAAAAGTAAACATTATAGTAACTACAAATACTAACATCCTAAAATATTATTTACATATTAAGTCATTTACGTTTATCACGTGGATTTGTTCAAGGGTATACAATTTTGATCGGATGTTCACATTCTCCTCACCTAATAAAAATGTCATCCTTGAAATTCACATCACATACCTGATTCCAAAAATAATTTAAGGTACTTCTTCCATTTTTCAGACTCTCTCTCACAAGTCTCCTCTTTAATTTGAGAGCTTTTCCACAATATTTTCCATATGTGAATTATTTTATTTCTAAGTTCATTCTCACTTTATTCTAAGATTCTTATTGGCTTCACTTTTAGTATCAAATCTTTTTCAATTTCCAAGGAAACCTAGGGCATTATTTTGGAAGGGTCCATTTCAGCTTGTTAAAGAAGTGAGACATGGGATACATCATGTATCATGGCCAGATGAAGAGGTAAGGCTAGCTTATAGGCTATATAAGCCCAATTCTTTTTATCACCTCAAAAGACCTTATATATCTTGATGTCAATTTCCTTTTAATTCCAAATCTCAACAAATGCTTTCATAGGGTAACCTTTAGAAACATTTTATTTCCTTCATGAAATTTAAGGGGTCTCCACCTAGTGTTAGCATAACTTTTATGTCTGTCTTGAGCTGCTTTCATTTTGTTCCATATAATTCTCTCTTTTTTATAAGTAACTTGCATTAACTCGGGTCAAATCATCTTTTCATCCCTAACTTCTTCCCAGCATATCAATGTTCTACATCTTCTACCATACAATGCCTTATAAGAAGCCATCTCCACTGTGGCTTGATGGCTATTCTTATACGTGAATTCTACAAGTGGTAAATGATCTTCCTAGTTGCCACCACATTCTAGTATACATGCTCTTAACAAATCTTGGAGAGTCTAAATTGTTCTTTCAAATTGCCTATTTGTCTAGGGATGAAAAACAACACTCAGATTCAACTTTGTTTTCAAAGCATGTTGTGTGCTAGGACACAACTATGAAGTAAACCTGGGATCCCGGTCTAAAAAGATTGTCTCTGGCACCCCATGTAACCATATTATTGAATAATTTTCTCTTTAATTGTCTTCCTCTCCAAAGAGGATTACAACCTTTAAATAGGTTCGAAACCAACTCTTACAAGAAAGGAAAATAAAAATCCCTACACAAATAATAGAGAAATAAAAATCAAAATCAAAATTAAGGCTGAAAATCCAAAGTTGAATAGAAAATTAACATAACTAAATCAAATAACATCTTTTGAAGACCTTTCCAATGCATGTAAATCGGCATAGCCAACTAACCACAATATAGAAAGAGACTTTTAGAATATCTTGGTAAAATTTAAACAAAATATAACAATTAAGTTGAGAGTTATTAATTGTTTGATAATACGAAACCTCTTCTTAATTAGACTTAAACCTTTTTCCACTAGTTTATAAATGTGTTTTTAATGTACATATTGACTGTTTAAAATCCCTATATCACTCACATATTTGATGCACCGGTATCAATATTGTTATGAATTACTGAGTATATCAACCTCCGAAAACATATTGAGCTATAATTGGCTAGCTTGAAAGATTTTGAGTTGTATATTTTTGTATTTAAAAAACATTTTTGAAAATTTATTTATTTATTTTTGTTTCAAATTAATTTTTTTATAATTTTGAATCGTTTTGACGTACTGATATCAAAAATAAATTTTAAAACATAAAAAAATATTATTTTAATATATTTTTAAATAAAAATTATCTAAAAAAATAACCACTACACAATATTAATAAAAAGCTAAAAAATAAAATATAAGAAGGGACTGGCCCTTACATTAGCCTTAGGTCAAAAAACCTGGATAGGAAAATTCAGTTTTCCGCCGCTCATCCTTTTTCTATTTGGAGACTCATGCAATTAGTCCCTTTAAAATGTAAATACCGTGCTGATTTTTAGATCAAAACGATGCTCTTTTTATTTCCCCTTTTCCACGTAGAATCCATGTTAACAGTGCAGTCTTAAAGAAATGGAAAACATCTTTCTGGAATGCAGCCTCAGGATCAAGTTCTAGAAATTGGACTTGATTCAGCTTCCAGTCTCTCTCTCTCTCTATATATATATATATGCTACAACCCCCACCATCCACAAATCATACTGTCATCTATTAACTAGCTAGTCTCTTAATTCTTATTACAATTACAATACAATCATTGTTCCTCTCTCTATACGCTTTTGTACACCTCAAAATGTCTAGTGGCGTGCCTGTCGCTGCTGGCTATAAGTTTTGCCCCATGGATGATGATCTTGTTGTATATTATTTGAAGAGGAAAATTCTAGGTGAACAACTTCCTGCTAACCTTATTCCTACCATTGATGTTTACGCATCAAGCCCAGATAAACTCCCTTTGGGTAAATTTTCCATATTTTTTTTAAAAAAATTGTTTGTCTTATGATTAATTGGTTTTAACCCCCCCTGCTGTTGTGTTTATGCACCCTACATGTTTGATAGTAGATATATACAAGGCTTCAACATAATGTTGAAGGCAAAAATGATTGTAGACTGGCCACGACTGCTAAAATGGTCACCTCCATTTTTTCTATGTCTCTATAATCAAGTTCTTGTTCAGAATTTAACTTTTGTAATTGATCTCTAGGTTTATTTCAATTGGGGCAGGCCAACGAGTGGTTTTTCTTTTCCACCAAGAGTAAAGACGACGACATTACGGTAATAGATGGTGGTTACTATGAGATCGATCCTGACGGTGCAGCTCCGATCACATGGGAGGGTAAAATTGTTGGTCATGTGAAGACACTGTTTTTCTATCAAGGAAGTCCTCCTAATGGAACTGACACTGAATGGATGGTAGAGGAATTTAGAATTAATCCTGAGTTTGTTCCAGTTGACAAAGCTGACCATACCACTCAAGAGAAGGTAATTTGACAATTCACTTGCTTCATGTTTGGCAATGTCTTGCATTCGGGAAGAGACTTAATTAAATCTGAAAATTTTTGTTTATTTATTTTTTCAATTATTTATAAATTACACTTTGTCTAATATTAGTGATTTGTGTTGTTTATGTTTATATTATAGATTACAAACCTTGTTGTATGCAAAATTTATCGAATGCGGCCACTACCTGAACCCTAAACGGCGCTGTCAGGTCAATTCAGAAGTGCAAGAGAAGTCGTTTTTTAGTTCCAGTCCAGCAAGCAGGTTGAAGGGATAAGCTTCTTGATGCTATTAGTGTAGCAACAAGTAGTGTTTTTTAATCTTTTTTTTTTCTTTTTGCACTCAGACCTTATATTAAGTTACATATATTTTTTCATGAAGTTTAAAAATATTCCAAATGGTCCAGTGGGTTTAAGAGTTGGAGGGAGGCTATCTTCTGTTCAAAACTAATCCGTTTTGGAATTTATATATGTGTGTGTGTGTGTGTGTGGATTTTCTACGATGGAATTACCACTCGATGCTTGCCTCAAAGCATCAGGAAGGTATGCACTGCTCTGAACCAACTGAATCAGCAAAGCAGTGATCATCTGAATCTGCCTTTGTTCTTCATCAGGAAGGTGATAGGCTCTTAGTGCTCGCTTTGAGAATGGTAACTTCCAGAGTAGCTGAGCTATTTCGTCTATGATGCCTGGGCGATGCTGTGCATATGAATAGAATATCTGTACCACAATTAACAAAAATACAGTAAGAGATCTCAAAACCATATGATCCATATGTATACAAGAATGCATGCACATACAAATGGTTGAATGAAAGTCATGGTTGCTGCCCCTTTTCCTAACAAACCAAGACCATGAGAGATGTTCTACCAACAAAAATCATTAAGAATGTGGAGCAATTACCAGAAGAATATGCAGATAACATGCCAATCTTCTATATTATCTCAACAGTTCAAACTTTTTGAGACTGCCATACTCATAACAAACAAGAAAACGATTTTAACGAGAATTATAACTTTAAACATACATTAGAGTTGAATGATCATGATCAAAACCAATTTATTTCTATTATTAAAAGGGAAGCTACTGCAATGTTCAAGTTATTGCATTTTGCAAGACAAAACAAAGTAGCAGTAACATGAACCTAGGCCCTTTAGCCACATAACAATTTTCAAGCGAAATAATTGAATGATCTGAGGTAGAATATCATACCTGAAACTACAGTAACCCTTGTATATCTGCTACTTGCAGTTAATTATTGTTGTATTTTCTACTAGTTTTGTTGTTTCATCTCTTTTTGCCGAGTTTCCTAGCTAGCCATAATTACACAATGACTTTACAAATCAAAAGCTTAGTTTTGCCTCATCCTTACACTTATTTAATTTCTCTCTATTTTCCTTGTTCTTTGCTTGTTCTCTCTCTTTTCCTCTATTTCTTTTTTCTCTTCTCTCTCTCCTTTTCTTTTCTTTCTCTATATTCATTCCACTGTTTTCTCTTCTTTGTTGCTCTCTTTACTTGGGGTTGGGTGGTTTTGATATGTCAAGATCAAGATCATTGAGCATTGGGCATAAGAGTAACACTTTTATCTTTGTTTTACATGTTTTTAGTGTCAGCTTTGATAGTGGTTTTGGCTGGTATGGGCGCTATATTTAAGGATTAAGAAAAAAGGAGCTGTAAGTGAGGTACGAGATCAGGGGTAAGGAGGAGCGTGTTTTCTTGCTTGGATGGTGGGTGGACCATTGAGAAAGAATTGGCCAAATATTACTCTCTTATTCTGGCTATAAAACCAAAGTTTCATGGTTGAAGAAGAAAACAAGCAACACGTCGTTCTTCCTTTTATTAATTAGGGTTTGTAATTTTAAATTAAACAACTTCGATTTGGACCCTTTAAAGCAGACGACAACATTCATGTATTGGGGCAGACTTAGGATTGTTTAATTGAAACAACGTCGTTACGTGAAGTCCAACCCAAACCTGGAACTTTGGCACTTTTTAAATTTTAGTCATTGGTTTTTGAAAATCTTCAATTTAGTCTTAAATTTAGCTTTAGTTTTTAAAATCCTTTCAATTTCATCTTTAATCATTTTTAATTTGGTTCGTGTATTTTGACACGCTTCACTACATGGTCCTTAGTTTCTCAATTTATGTAATTTATATCAAATTGACTCTTTTAAAAAAAATTCTCTTCAATTAGATCCCTGATTGAAACCAAAAGTACCTTCTGATTTCAATGCCTTTTCATTTTAGTCCTTGGACCTTGAATCCTTTTTTTTTAATCAAATTGAGTTTAAATCTCTGTTTTTTCTTTAATTAAGCCCCTGATTGAATTAACATGGCCCTAAGAACTTTTCCACCATTTTCATTTTGGTGTTTAGCTTGCAAATTTGGTCTGTTTGAACCTTTTTATTTAATTAAAATTTTAATTACAAGCCCACATTATTTTTATGACCATATGTGAATTAAATTCTTACCTGATTGTAACCCAAAAACTTTTTCCTTGAAAACTTTTCTTTGAAAATTATTTTAAAAAAAATATTTTTTTTCCGAAAATTTAGGGGGGGTAAAAATTGTGTCATGACAATTTTTATCCACCAACTCATCCTTAGGGCATATATGGTTTGGTTTGCAAAAACAGTGACTCTCTAAGGACCAAATGGTAGGAGAGTGATAGTTATAGGGAAGAGAAACATCATCTCAAACTGTATCATCTCAACAATAACCGTAAAGAGATTGATGAACAAGGGATGTGAAGCCTATCTTGCTTATGTATTAGAGTCGAAGAAGGAAGAAAACCAATTGGCAAATCTCTCTATAGTGAGAGAATTTCCAAATGTATTTCCACATGAGTTACCAAGGGTATCACCAGAGAGGGAGGTGGAAGTCTTTATCGATGCACTACTGCCTGATACATCCCTGATAGCCCAGTCTCCATATAGAATTGCGCCGGATGGATTAGTTGAGTTGAAGATTCAACTGCAGGAATTACTAGATAAGGGATTTATACGTCCAAGTAATTCACCCTGTGGAGCTGCGGTGCTGTTTTAAAGAAGAAGGATGGAACCCTTAGGCTCTGCATAGATTATAGACAGTTGAATAGGGCAACAATGAAAAATAAATATCCGCTTCCATGGATAAATGACCTATTTGATCAACTCAATGGAGCCACGGTATTTTCAAAAATAGACTTGAGATCTAGGTACTATCAATTACGAATTAAGGAACTGGATGTGGCCAAGATCACATTTAGAACCCGTTATGGGCATTACAAGTTTTTAATAATGTCATTTGGGTTAACAAATGCACCTGCAATGTTCATGAACCTAATTAATCGAGTTTTTTTTTACCCTACCTAGACAAGTTTGTAATGGTGTTCATCGACGATATCTTAGTCTATTCTAGCTCATACTCGGAGCATGAACAACATTTGAGACATGTATTAATGACCCTGAGAAAGCATCAACTATATGCCAAGCTGAGTAATTATGGGTTTTGGCTTAAAGAAGTTTTTCTAGGGCACGTCATATCGGTGAAAGGAATATTTATGGATCTTGGAAAGGTTGAGGCAATACTGAAATGGGAAAGACTTGGGAAAGTGAAATAAATCTGTAGCTTTCTTGGGTTAGCGAGGTATTATAGAAGATTTATATAAGGATTATCTACTATAGTTATATCGATGACCCAATTAACTCAGAAGGAGATGAAGTGGAAATGGACCAAGGAGTGCGAAGAGAGCTTTCAAGAGTTAAAATGAAGGTTTACAACTGTACCAGTGTTAACAATCCCTTCGAGAACTAAAGGATTAATGGTTTACAATGATGCATCAAAGAAGGGTTTGGGTTGTGTACTGATGCAACATGGTAGGGTGATTGCTTACGCCTCAAGACAGCTAAAAACTCATGAGATCAATTTAGTCTAAGGTTTGAAGGCACTACTTATATGGGTCTCGAGTCTAAATATTTATGGATTATAAGAGTTTGAGGCATTTAATGACTCAGAAGGAAGTGAACATACGACAGAGATGCTAGGTGGAATTGATAAAAGATTATGGTTGTGTAATTAATTATGATCTAGGGAGAGAAAATTTGTCATAGATGCTCTTAGTTTAAAAATAAGGTAGACGATACCCCATTGGATCATAGTGATGAAAAAGAATTATTGGAGTTGAGAAAGATTGATGCCAAACTAGAAAATGTTCCTAGGGAATCCTTGTTGGCTCAATTAAAACTGAGATCGTTGCTCCGAGATAGACTATTAGAAGCTCAACAGAAAGATGTCGAAGTAGGTAAGATAAGGGACAAAGTGAAGTTAGGGGTTGAGACTCCTTTTCTAAATTTTAGAAGATGGACTATTAGTTTATAGGAGGCAAATGATTTTGCTTGAAGATGAGACCTTACAAAGAGAAGTATTACGAGAAGCCCATGAATAGAGGCTCGTAACCCATCATGGGAATACAAAAATGTACCAGGACTTAAGGGAATTTTATTGGTGGCCAAATATGAAAAGAAAAGTGACGGAATATATGGCCAAGTGTGAAGTGTGCCAACATGTAAATATGGAGCACCAAAAGCCAACATGGTTTCTGCAAAGTTACGTGAATGAAGTGGTGAGACTACATGAAGTACCTGTATCAATAGTTTTGGATCAAGACCTCAGGTTTACCTTTTGATTATGGGCAAATGTTCAACAGGCTCTAGAAACAAAGTTAAATTTGAGTACGGCTTATCATCCTCAAACTGATGGATAATTTGAGAGAACAATTCAAGTATTGGAAGATTTATTGAGGGCTTGTATATCGGAGTTTGGTGGTAATTAGAAAGATTACCTACTCCTGGTAGAATTCACAAATAACAACAGCTATCAGGATACAATAGGAATGGCTCCCTATAAAGCTTTATATGGTAGAAGATGTTGAACTCTCGTATGCTGGGAAGAAGTGGGGGATGGGAAACTGTTGGGGCTAAAGTTGATACAGGTTACCTCAGAAAAGATAAAGACCATAAAGGGTAGGATGAAAGCGGCTCAAGATAGACAAGAGAGCTATGCAGATAACAGAAAAAGATCTCTTGAATTAAATGTTGGGGATAATGTATTTTTAAAGGTCGCCCCGTGGAAATATATGTTAAGATTTAACATGAAAGAAAAATTAGCACCAAGATACATCAGACCTTTTGAAATCACCTAGAGGGTTGGACCTGTGGCTTACAAATTGGCTTTGCTTTCGTATCTGGCCAAGATCTATGACATGTTTCATGTCTCCTTGCTAAGAAAGGCCAGAATGGAGCTATCTTGGGTTCTGCCATAAATTCCCCTAGGAATTTATGAAGATTTGACATTTGAGGTGAGGCCGATGAAAATGTTAAACCATAGTGAGAAGGAACTTAGAAGCAAGAGGATTTTGATGATAAAAATATTATGGAGAAGCTTCCAAATCAAAGAGGTAACTTGGGAAAAGAATTAGAAATGAAGAAGAAATACCCCAAATTGTTTCTAGATTCAGGTTTGAGGCTCAAATTTCAAAGATAAAATTTTCTTTTAAAAGGGGAGAATGTAAAAACCCGGTTAAAAACCTATCCTGAGCAAAATAAAATCTTATCTAATCCAAAAATAACATATAGGTTAAATTGAATAAAAGAACTTTAGATAACAAAGAGAGAGATGAAATTAAATAAGGGAAAGAGTGTCATGGTACAATAAATATAAGAGGGTAAAGTAATGGGGCAAAAAGAAAAACAATGAGAAAGAAAAAGGGTTAACATGTAATTAGTAAAACTTTGACTATAAATGCCCATTTTTCTTCTCCTTGGCTGACGATTTTCTACACAAAGAAAGGGTAATGGTTGTTTGATTTTTTTTCTATTTATTTTCTTGTTAAATTCACTCAAAAAAAAAGTGTAATTTGAGTGATTAAACATAGTTAGGCAAATAATAGAGGTGATTATATGTTGGAGGGTTATTTTGAAGAGAAAAGTCCTAAAGCTAGGATTTGAAAAGGGAAGAGAAGGGAACTAGGATTTTTCTTGAATCCATTCCTTGAAACACAACCAATTAAGGTAAAATAGCATATTCAAGTAATTAATTGTTATGATTTTGTGTTTTATGAAGAAATTCAATTGTTAGGACTTTGTGAACTTGGAGTTTTATAGTATTAATTATAGAATTGTTACAAATTTTGATTAAATAGTATTTGTATCCCCTCCCTCCTTAATTAATGGTTTCAGCCATAGAAAAACAAATTGAGAAATTGGAGAATTTGATGCATTGTTTGGAATTGTGTGAAATGGTGTGTTTAGGATTGCTAATAGATGTGAAGGAAGGAAACAATTCCAAAAGAAAAGAGAAAGAACTCTTGCAACTCTTTCTCCCAAGGTTTCGGTCAAAACCACCTTAAAAAGGGAGGGTTTAAGTTTGATCTTATCAATGTAGGAAGTCATGTTTACTAAAAATAGTTAAATTGTTTATATATATATATATATACTCAACAAATATTTTTAGATACCTCACACTCTTGGGTTGATAAGTAATTTATAGATAGGACTTTTTGTTTAAATGAACGGTGCATT
>Ga0307517_10014415_pt1 | contig 10620 bp, 15 predicted proteins | sample 23_EM_MG_FD_194515 | JGI IMG/M metagenome (GOLD analysis project Ga0307517, IMG submission 194515) | Populus trichocarpa ectomycorrhiza microbial communities from riparian zone in the Pacific Northwest, United States - 23_EM | ecosystem: Host-associated > Plants > Roots > Unclassified | place...
ACCCCCTCTGTCAAATTGGGCATTGGGTGGTCTGTAGGGGCACAGGGCATGTTCTGTCCCTGAGGCCAAGCCCTATCCTGCATCCAAGTTATCCTGTTCTTAACACCAAATGCGACTTCTTTCTCGTTATCGAAAGTGCTAAATTTTCGGTTCTACAGGGAGGCTATCAAAACCCGCCAACCACTCATCGATGCATGTGCCTATTTTAACATTCGCCACGCCAAGCGGGCCAACCTTGCTAAGCTTCAGGGAGCACTTGTCCATCACTGGTGAGTGTACTGAACGCGTTATTACTGGGACTAAATACTGACTGCTGTACTAGGTACAGCACAACTTCAGATGCAAAATCTCCTGTAGCCATTTCTGAGAGGTGCGTTACAACCAGATCAGGAAAGGCTGAGCTTGATAAATCCAACAGAGGTCGCTGTGTCAACACCCCTCCTTCCTCGTCATCACCTCATCAAGTAATTCCTGATACAGACACCGAAGTCGACGATGATGCCCTTGTTCAACAATATGATGTGGGGGATGGTATTGGACAGGAGATTTTTGGGGCATTAGGTACCGGCGGCCTCGAGGAAATTGGCGAGGATGAGGATGAGGATGAGGGCGCGGATGATTTTGCCCAAGACGGTAAGTGTCATTCCTTCTCTTCCACTTTTTGCTCTGAACCTTGTATAGACGTTTTCAAGAAATTCCAGACCAAGACGCGTGTTTCAGCAGCAGAGAGATGGGAGGCCAACCGACGTGCAGGGTGGTCGAAAGACTCAGAAATCGGTTGCGAAGTGTTGGAAGGTAAGGCTTGATTTGAAATCTCCAAGTGCTTTGTTCACTCAAAACCTCTAGATTTTTGTGGATGAGGCACTTTCTCAGGGGAAGATACGTGACGAGATAGTTGACAAGCATTCACTTCTGCTGTTTATTGAATTTTCGGCTAATCGATGTCGACGTGATTGTCGCGTACATTCCAAACACTCGGATTGGTGCAGTACGTGGTAGTGAAAACATAATCATTTCAGAGGCTAACCCTGCTCAAGAAGGAGTTTTTTGGAGCGCTACGTATCCGAAAAGTACAGGATGCCCAAGACCCTTCCTTAACAACAAGAAGGCCAGCCACGACTGTACATGTTTATGACGCGGTCAAAACTCGTATGGATGAGGCTTTGCGTAATGCACGAGAGTAAGCCAATTCAACAGTGGCCTCTGCCTACCTCTGATGAATTATATAGTGGCTCCTGCTGACGATGCACCCGATATTGTTGCCAACACGTTTCTGGCAACATTATCTGAGGAAACACCAAAGAAAATTCGTTATGGCTTTCTCGAGCACCGTGAATGTGAGTGGAATCTCGTATATCCAATGATTTTGAAACCCGAGCTTCGAAATAGTCAAGTCAGCTATCAATGGCCATCTTGCATGGACGATGATGAATGCGAGTGGAAACCGGGGTGATGACATCCGCGCTCTTCGACTGTGCGAGATGCAACCCTACGAGTTGCTTCATCCCAATGGAGAATCCCCGATCTTTGCAATTCTCGGGCTCCAGTCAGACCAAGAGCACAAGACGCGGTCAAAGGCAATGCGCACAGTGAGCGATGTTTTAGCTCACTGAACGTTTTCCTTGTTGCTCATTTGTGTTGATCAGACAATCAATCCCACGTACACATGTTTCATTGCTCACAGGGACCCGGAAATGTGTCCATTAGGCGTGCTTGCCTTTTTTCTACACTATATTCATGACTGTGCCGGCATTGATGAAAAGTATGATATCGATTATACATCGAACAAATCCTGGCGGGCGGTATGATTATATTATGCTTCTGTTGTGTCTATTGAGCATGTTATTCAGATTCGGCTCATTCGCGGCTCATCTGCCAAGGTGCCATATCATGAGACTGCGCTATTTGTTCAATCATACAAGAAAGCTGGTGTTGATAGCCGAATCAAAGTTCACTTGGCACGGCACATGCTTGGCTATCACCAAGAGAAGATGGGGTGTGTTCCGTTTCTGAAACTCATTCTGCTGCTTCTCATAGTCAATACAGTGTCAATTTTGAACAAACATCAAAGCTAGGATGGTCGTGGGACACCTATCAGAATACGTACGCACCCGCGTTGCCCAAGACAGTTTGTTGACTGCTTTATTGTGAGAAGTTTCCGCTCACGCTCATATTTTTTAAGGCCATCCTTGGTGCCCATGGATACAAGCTCCATGAGATTTATGACCCGGAATGGAGGAAAGTCGTCGTTTCATCCCACTTTCTCCAACTCGTTTGCCCTCAAGCAGAGCGTGTTATCACCTTGGTGGAGGGTGTGTGATACATCATATTGTACCTTACGGGTTACTGACTAATAAATCTAGGCTGTGAAAATTTGGTTGGTGCGACAAACTATTGGAAGATGGTGATCCAACTTCGCCCAATATTTTTCCAGGTGAGTCCAAACTCAGTTCTGAATACACCGCCCTGATTCAGATTCATGTAGGCTGCGGCTGCTCTTTACCAAGTTCGGCCCAATTCGTCTCTCTTCCGGCTCCCCGCATTATCAAATCCAGAGGTTGTTCAATGGATGAAGACAACTTTTCCGGTCCAGCTCGATCTCACCAATTCACTGCATGGAGATGCTATCAGTTTGGAACGGATCCAGAACGAGCTTCTTTGGCAGTCGCTGGAGCAAATCCGGTTTCAGTCTGGGTTGCAAAATGATGCCATCTGGGCACTTGAACACCGCAACATGGGGCGAGTAGTCATGTACCATTTCAGGTAGTTGCCCGACAGCTTGTTTTTGATGATGCCGCAGTTTCTGAATTGACTGCATCAACAAGTACTGAAGCCACAAATAGCATCCTCGCTGGACCATTTTGTGAACGTGTAGGCGAGAATTGCAAGGCTGAAGACACAGGAATGTATTTCACAAAGGACCAATCTGTCCCATCTCCTGACAATAGTAGTTCACGTCCCCGGACGAAGATTGACCTTGTGCTACCCCCCCTTATTGCCTTCCGAGTCCCAGGTAGTGGTTCTTTTTGAATTTAGGCTTTAATCATCTCACTGTAAATTTCAGGTGACGATCTTTTGCTGGCTGAGCCGATCTTTGGAACAGACACAGTTCAATGGACTGACATTTTTGCCAAAATCAAGCACACTGATGCACTGTGGGATGTTTGGCGCCCTTCGAAGACTCTTGATGAGATGTCGGTCAAGGATATTTGGGACTGCTACAACACTGTATATAGCAGTGAGGGCCATCAGACAGGATTGAAACCGCCACTGAGACTTGTCGAACAACACTTTCAGTCGAGGTGGAGGAAGACCCCATCAGTAAGTTTTCCATTTCTGTTCCGATTACTTTCCTCAATAACTTTACAGGCTCGCAAGAGCTGGCAACGTTTCTGTGAGATCCCTGAGTGGATAGATGCCGAAGTCAATCGTAGTGGGATTTCCGTTGCTGACACCATTCAAGAACTCGAACAAAAGAGGAAGGTGGAGGGAAAGTTGACATTAATGAGCATGAATGTGTTGTCAATGCTTCTTGCCAGTCATCGTAAACAGGTATACTTGTGTGTCATCCCATTGTTCTCGTGTCTAATATACTCTTTATAGAATAGTAGCACCACTCAAACCTTGGTACCGTCACAATCACCAGCTGTAGTGCCAACCAATGATGGAAAGAAGCGTCGGGCACCAACCATTGGTGGAAGGCCAAAGCCCAAGCGGCCTCGGCCTCGTCCCTCAGTATTACTGATCATTGTGGCTCTGTTTCTGTTTTTGTCACAGTTTCTTTCTCCCAACTTTGTTATGGGTGTTGTAGGATTATGGAATGTGAGTTTAGGTCCCACTGTTGTATCTGATATGAATTCAGTGTATTTATAACAAAAGCTTCTCGAGCCGGCAGCTCGTGTTGTCAATCTTCGTGAGTTGTTGACCGTTGAAGGGTTCCAGTGCAATCCACGTGGCAATCACATCGGTGTCGACATGTAGTGGGTCTACCAGAGTTCACGAAATATCTCATTTATTCAAGTTACACATTAGCGCCCTCATGTCTCAGTGTGTTGCGGGAAGCCATTCAGCTTCGACACCTTTTGGCCCTGATGCCGTTTGTTCTTCTACAAGCTTTGTCACTTAATCCAGTATCCTGTTACTTGGATTTTTGTTTTCGATGGGTCTCTTCATCCTCAATTTAAACGAGGTACAAGAGTCATTCAAAAAACACCTCAGTGGGTGGGCCCGTGTAAGCAGCTTTTATGTAATAGCATTTGGAATAATTGTACATGAGGCGAGTACACCTTGAAATGAAGGAACTCCTGTGCTAATTCTTGAATCCTTGATGCAATAGGCTCCTGGCAAGGCTGAAGCAGAGCTGGGTTACATGAATTCAGCTGGCCTCATAGATGCAGTTCTCACATCTGATAGTGATAGCTTTCGGTTTGGAGCTCAGTCAGTCCTTCGAGTGTGCGCAACTCTCCATATGTGATACCTCAGAAGATAATTAATGCATGCAAATTATACAGAACCTCTAAAGCCCAGAGTCCGACTTCTGACTGGGAGAACTTTGTTATGTATACTGCTGATGCACTGGAGAGTATTGATGAACTTCAGTTAACACGAGGCGGTCTCATGCTTATTGCTCTGTTGTCTGGTGGTGACTACCATGACGGTATGCCAGGTTGTGGCCTAGTTATCACTCATGGGCTGGCGCGTTGTGGCTTTGGTGACCGTCTCCTTCTAGCATTTGAGAGCATGAAGAGGGATGATCTTTTCAAGTATCTCTGGCAGACATGGGCAGACGAGGTGTCAGCAGAGTTGTGCTCCAATTCCCAAGGTTTTTTACATGTACGACAGCCCCGGCTCGCTGGCGAGTTGCCTGCATTTCTGTCAACACTTGACCACAAAATTGTGGAGGGATACATCTGCCCACAAACGACACCATCTGAGTGCTTCGATTACTCAGGCTGGGCATGGCAAGCTCCCAATGTCACTCGCATTGCCGAATTTTGCTTCTCTCATTTGGGTTGGACAAAAGTCACTGAACTCCTCCGAATGTTCCAGAGGAATCTTTGGGAAGGAGTCATTTACCGAATGCTTCTTTCAGTATGTCAACCTATTATCAATACCATAGAGAACAACCACTGATTTCATTTTCAAGCCAAACATTTCATTCTCTCCAACAACAGCCCAGTCATGGTTTGACGGGCCTTTCCTCTTGGCCGCACCAGGAATTTTTGGGTCTGGAACCAGTCCTGAAGTTCCCCATGGGATTGAAAGAATTCGCCCTTTTGCCCATGGTCAGACAAAAAGCCAGGGCCGATTGACGCTTGCCGTGCAGAGAAAGGCGCCGGACGATGTGCGATGACGACTGGAACCACCGCGCATCAAGTGTAGGGACGAGTGGACGAGGTTCAATGCCAATTGCATCAAGAGGGGTAAGGTGGCTGGTTTCTCCTTACAGATCAACATGAATTGAAGAAGGAAATCGGTCATATCTGTGAATAATTTATGTAAGAAAAAAGGTTCATTAGCAATGCTGTAGTTACACACCGGAATTTTCCTTCTTTGGCATTCTGGTTGAGGGCTGGATCAGGGCTAGACACGCCTTCAGGATATGGAACAGAAAGAATCTCGGAAATGATGCGTGCAGTCGCAAGAGTACTTTGAGGGCCAGCGATGTTGGATTTCTTGGCCTCTTCAAGGTCAAGAGGTCCGGGATGCCGTCAACCCATTGCAGGAGTAGTCGTATCGATGTGGAGGGTTTCTCTAACTTTGTCTCTGCATTCTTGATTATGGGGCGGGGTATCTTAATCCTCAAGAATCTCAACCTCCTCCGGCTCATCTGCCCTTTCAGCTTTTCGAAGTCGTGCCTTCTCAGCTTCTGCCTCTTGTTTCTTGTTTTCCTCCTCCTCTCTCGATTTACGCTCAGCGCCCTCCTTCTCTTTCCCTCTGCTTCAGCTTTCGGCCTGGCCTTCTCCTTTGCTCTTCTTCTGCAAGACGCTGCTTTCGCGATTCCTCAGATTCTATACGGATACTTGTTGGGTGTCCCAGGATTGCCTTGCCTAAATCCACCCTGGCCAGATGCACTCGAAACAGTGGTCGGCGTCGGCGCAGTCCTACGATTCTCCAAATCTAACACAACACCATATGGTGTTTTCAACAAAACTGTTGACTACTTTCCTGGGGACAAAAGACAATGAGGTGGCATTTAGGGTATTGATGCCGATGATTGAGTGGAGATGGGCATGGTGCCCATCTACCAAGGGAAGCAGACTGGTGAGACAGGGCCACATGCCAGTGGGCAGCCTGGATGGGTGTTGGGTTTACCGAATGGAATTGGGTGGGTAAGGGGAGTCAGCTGTGGTTGCGGCTGATGTGAAGACGTTCTTGTTTCACGGAGGATGGATCTGAAGACGGCAAAGTGGTTATTGAGGGTTTGAAAAGAGCTTTTTCACGTCCAGATTCACCTTTGAAGATAGAATCTGGTGGAGTAGCGACTGTCAGTGAAAAGGTGGTCATCAAACTAGCTGTACAATCGGTCGTCGAAGTCATGGACAAAGAGGCGCCAACGGCATGACCAGAAGGAATGTTTACGGCAACTGTTCCTCACGCCTTCTTTGACAACGAGGCTATTATCGTCAAAATACTTGCGAAGTATTTCTATTGACACTGCTTGACCTGAAATGAACAGGGTTAAAACCGGGAATACTTGAATTGATGCCATTTGACTCACTCTGCGTAAAGGCATCTACGCGTTGCACGTCTTGACCATGGGTTGGGAAGTTAATCGTCTTGTGATGGTAGATGTAAGAGTGGAACGTCGAGGGTGCAAGGTGAGTAGGCAGCAATGAGAATACAACGTCTGGTTCTCTTTCATACAAGATCAGGTGGGGAAAAAAAGAACAGAATTCGAAATGAACGTACCTCAAAGCAAGTTTGAACGCATCGTAAGGACGACCATATTTCTTCCCGACAGGCCATGCAATTTGCTTCCAACTTCTCTTCCTCGTTTCCACCAGACTGTTGCCAAAAGGAGTGAGGAATTTGCAAATTCTAGGGTTATGTTATCCAACTATAACGTGACACTATCTGGTGTTGATCTCCAAAACTGGGATTGCTTTCCTGGAGAAGAACAACGATGAGGTAGCAGTTAGGATTTTGGTCATGGGGGCTGATGATGGGGGTGCCAATCCACTGAGGGAAGCTGACTGGTGAGAGAGGTCGAAGTGGAATTGGGGCATGAACAGGGGTAGGGAGCGTACGTACGTAGCGTTGGTGTGAGATGACGATCAAGAGGCCTGGGCCAGGCAGACAGGTGTTTCTGACATATGTTGTGATGGCCGGTCAATTGGGGCAGTAGTTGCACCCACACCAGAGCATAAGAAATATATTATAACAGCAGGATATAAAAGCTATAATATGTCCCTATTGTGCCACAGTAGTGGTTTGTATTCATTTACCAACCGACAAAACAAATTGAGCTTGCTATGAAGCCGTGTACGGCAGGGCCGTATTTAGAAAGTGTGGGATGGTGCGATCACGATCACGATCATTCGAGCCAAATAGATGCAGCCAGGCCCACACTTTGCTTTGAGATATGTCTTGTTCTCCTTGGCTCCTTCAGCTCGGTCAATCTATTATATTATTAAAGGTAAGCATTTTATATGTTATATTGGCAGATACACATATACTCATTCACATCCAGAGCTCTGGTCTTGGAGTCTTCGTCGGAGAGATTGTCATCCCTTTTGCTGCCGTTCAAATTAGCTCATCCTCTGCCATTCTAGCTCCTGAACCAACTCTCAAAGTCACTCCAGATGAAGGTAAACCAGCCGTGTTGACTCCCTCCTACCCGTTGGTGGTTTCTTTCCCCTCCTGGTCGAAAGCAGACAGAAGAAAAGCCTGGTTCCCGTCTATTCTTCATGATAATCTTCATGATAATTGCGATCCAGCAATCGGGTTTGGACGAAACCGACCACTCATTGTGTCACGACAGGTTCACAGTCTGGAGCCTCCCTTCAAGGAACAAGATATTAGGGTTCGTACTATCACAATCTGTTTGGGAGGTCTTACTTACTTTCGATTTCAGTATGAAGTGGGATTTAAAGATGAATGGGGTAAGATCTGGCAGAACATCTACTATGGTGAATTCTCAAGTGCTTTCTAGATGACCGGGACGCATGGGGGCCCAAGAGACAGTTCTTGGCAGTGATCACACCCTCCAAAACGGATGGAAAAGCGCAACTAAATCGTAACGGAGTGTTCCTGCGACAAAGCAGATGACACTGAAAATAACTCAGAGGCTGATTTGGATACTGATTCTTTCAGTAATTAATCCAGGACAATCTTTATAAGTAGAAGAAATTAATTGTTACCGCATCTATTGACTACATACCTTGGCAAAAAGCGGTGCTTTTGAACATTTCTTAAGTGATTCCCTCGGTTCAGCATTGAGCAAATTTGGGTGTCCACGTCATATATACTGCCAATCTGTATGGGAAAGTGCCGCATTTGTCACCCACCAACTTGAAAGCCTTCGAGTATAATGTTATAGAACCAACTTATGCACCTGATAAAATTTATGTATCCGATCCTACTATACTATGGTTAATCTAACGCGGGCACACAGTCACATGCTTGTTCTTGTAGTTGGAATCTTTGATACTACAATCAACGTTAGCAAAGCTGCAAGACCGTAATGATGACATCATACCATAAGCTCTGCTCACGTGCAGGAACAGCGATTTTGGCACGCTTTTTCATCTGCTTGCCATTGCCTTCTTGTTCCATTTCCTTCTGCGTTCGTTTTCTGGAATTAGTCGTCGTCGCATTTACCCCTTGCTGGGACGGGGTTTGATCTGCGGCATGAGTAAGGCTAAGATAACCTGCATGAGCGACGTTGTGAATCGCAATCTCGACCATGGATTCGGATGGTGACAGAGAGTCTTGCAAGTGTGTGCCAATAGCAGTCTGAGAACCACTCTCGGTATTCTTTTCCACCCCAAATTGAGCCGGATGATCACTGACTATTGTCGCCATTGCATTTTTGTTTAGCTCTGCGACGCCTTGTGAAGCAGGTTGCCGTTCAGTAGCAGTATTGAGCGTGCGTTCTGCAGTAGATGGATCGTGTAGGCCACTGATATTATTGTTTTCAGTGATTACATCTTCGATACCCAAGTCTCCTGGTGAAGAAGTACGGGGTAACATGAACCGCGCATCCTTTGGCGCAACCGTGACGCCGTTAAGATCAGAATTTGGGAGGTGTAAGTCGATCACATATTTTTGATTGCCAATATTGGCAGGTCCCTCCAAATGAACTGGAAAACCATTTAGTAACAAAGAACATTGTGGCTATCTTTGTCATGCTCACCTGGCAAGGCATCTTTTGCCCATTCGCCAAACGGCCCATGAAGGACAGGAAGCATGGAGGAAAAACAGGTAACCTTCACATTCGGAGCAACTGATACACTGCCATTATCGCTAGTAAGCACTCGTATTGTGTTAAGACCAGAGTACCTCACTTGAAGGTCTTTAGCTCATTGTCTGCATTCCGGAATGCGCCTTGGACGAAGAAGGCAGCTTCGCCATATTGGCCCCAATTCCACCCGATAAGGTTGCTCAGCGCTTTCATGACTCCGCTGACGATGTCCTGTGGTGTGGGTTAACTTTTGCTGAAAGTAGACGCGAGTCGACGCACTTGAGATTCTCCGATCTTTCCGGCAGTGTCTTACATGCCATATCTTTCTCAGCAGCCTTTTCCTCATATGCGCACCACTCTTCAACTGTAAGTTGTTGATTGTGGAGTTCCGCCATTTTTTCCCTCTTGTGCTCTTCAGCAAAACCACTAGGACCACTGGTGGTATCCGGACGCTTAGAAGTGCCCGTGGTCATTAGTGTGGAATCCGAGCTGACATTTCGAAGAGGGGAATGGTTTGTGAACCATCGAAGTATTTTCTACTACCATTCAGCAACAAGAAAATGCTGCAATAAAGAACCTACGGTTTGCAGTAATTGTAATTGAGGGTCGCCCTTCTGGTCGCTTGAGAATTCCTCGACGAATTTAGGAAAGACCTTCGACAGAACCCACTCTTTCTTCTGGCCTTTAACTGTACCTCTAGGTCCCAGTGTCGCCTTTTCTGCAAGCTGACAACATAAAGCTTCGTAAGCAGGTAAGTGTGTTTTAAGGAAGTTAGTTTCCTCGTTGCTGAATTTGCCACGTTCAGGTCGCTGTGGCTGAAGATTCATATTGGAGAGACCCAACTGTCAGAGGAAGCAGATATCAAGGCGAAGCGACTTTTTGTGGGTGTCGTTTAATCAGAAAGAACACGTTTGGTAAATACTCGGAAAGCTGCACAGCCACTAATTTCTCTGGTCAGGCCTGTGAGAGTTTTCGTTCCTGAAAAAAATCAAAGGAGCGCTACTACAGCTACTACACTAGACTTTGTTAACACCATTCATGAACTTAGACAATGCTTTCTGTGTATTTTTGCCTCTTGTGGCTGCCTTGTATGCTCGAACCTGCTGTAGCACTCCTGGTAGTATTTGTACTTCTAGATCACTCAGAAGATCCAATGTAAGTAGATCAGCATGTTCGATACGAGATCACTCTCGATATGTTGCTTCCTAATTAGG
>Ga0307517_10014417_pt1 | contig 10619 bp, 5 predicted proteins | sample 23_EM_MG_FD_194515 | JGI IMG/M metagenome (GOLD analysis project Ga0307517, IMG submission 194515) | Populus trichocarpa ectomycorrhiza microbial communities from riparian zone in the Pacific Northwest, United States - 23_EM | ecosystem: Host-associated > Plants > Roots > Unclassified | place...
GTGGCTAGAAAATTAATGGGTGTTAATTTTATCTAAAAATCTATTTTCAACTCATTTTCACCTAAAAATGCCCCCTATGACCTTTCAAAATAAATCAAGTTACCTAATAAACTAAAAAAAAAAAAATCAAAAACATGAAATCAAACTGGGAACTTTTTTTCTCTCAAGCTCGATCTTTTTTTTTTTAAAGCAATACAAAGGTTTAAAAAGACCTCAATGGGACTCTCTTTGTCGAATGAAACTCATTGACACCAACATCGACTTTTGTTTTTGGAATATGGCTAAGCAATAACTTTGTCTCTCCTTCGCTATAATCGAGTGACCTTTTCTCTCATGTCTCAAACCTTGGAACCGAAACATGAATAAAATAAAGTCTTAAATTAAAACATATAATTTCTTAAAGTAAGAAGATAAAAAAAAAATGAACTTGGAAAAGATTTTAAACCTTAAAGGCCGTGAAACCAATTTTTTTTTTTTTTTTATAAAAAAGGTATGCCATTTCGCTAAGAGTTTAATTTTGATCCTCTTATTTTTAATTGTTCACAAACAACAAAACCAAATTATGTTTTTGCAAAATTCAAAACCAGCCCAATATCAAGATATTGTTTTAGGTTGAGATTCCTCGAAAGTAAAAAATACAAACCAAATCACCAATCAACGCAATGTTAAAGGATAAAATTAAAAAAAAACTCGATGGTCAAATAAAAAAAAGAGCTAACGGACCAAAAAGAAAGAAAAAATTTCTTCTTAAATAAAAGGTTTTCATTTCACCTCTCTTTCACTTTTAGCCTCTTCACTTTCAATTTCAGTCCTCTCACTTTTAATGCTTTATGGACAATCAAGTCAAATTTTGCTTTACTAAATCTAAAACCAAATCAATGCCAAAATGTTTTTTTTAACCACAAAACCCCAAATAAAATTGCACCAAATAAATTATCAAGCCTAATAATTAATCAGTGCAATATAAAATGATCAAATTGAAAAGAAAAAAAAATTGATAACCAAAATACAAAAAAATACACTGAAACACTTTTTTTTAGGTTTTGTTAATGATAAAAATTTTTATTTTTATTTTTATTTATAAGAAAATTCGTTTGAATCTTGTTGTAATTGTTTTTAAGAGTTCTTATGATACACAATACACACATTAATTGTTAATTATAAAATGTAATAAAAAATAATTTAATTCTTATTTCAATGCAATTAGAAAAATTAAAGTAAAAATATTTATTATAAATTATAAATAAGTTATGTGATAAATATTAAGAAATATAGAAAAAAAGTTGAATAATAGATAGGGATGAGAAGAAAAGAAAACAAGTGTTAAATAAAAAAAAATAGAGAAAAAGTAAGCTAAGACAAAAAAATTTGAATAACTAAAGGATTGGGTTCCAAATTATACGAGTTGACCTTGATTACTTTGAAAAAAATTTAAAATTTTAATATTTTATACAAAAAATTTATATAAATTTAAAAATATTATATACGAAAATAGACTATATATATAAATATTCCAAAAAAAAAAATTAAGAAACTTTTCAAGTTGAAATAAAATATATATAGCTATCACATATTGAAAATTTATGAAACATCATATATAAATATAGAATAAGTATTCATAAATTAATTTTATATATTTTTAATTTATTAAAATAAAATAAAAAAAACAAGGATAGATCTCACCAAATTTTGAGTTAACTCGAAGAGTCATTTAGATTTAACCAGACTAATTATAAACCCAAGTTTTATCTATGATCTATTTGAGATTATAACAGCGGTAGTGATTTAAAGTATTTTTTATTTAAAAATACATTAAAATAAATATTTTTTATTTTTTTAAAATTATTTTTAATATCACATATCAAAACGAAAAATATAAAATAAATTTTATTTTTTTTTTTTAAAAAAAACATTTTAGAAAAACGATTTACATTCGCAAACACACCCTTAAAAGCCGATGCAGACTACAGGTCGCTGTACGGGCCGGTTTCACTGCTATGATTGGAGGATGAGGAGCAGCAGCGGTATATTGTTTTTTAATTTTTTCGTAGAAAATATCAAACGTTCTTCCTTGTCCAAACTCCATCGAAACCAGATAGACAGACTCCATCAATATCAGTGGCTATGATATCGCTTACAGAGCTCGATGATGATACGGTGCGCAGCATGTCTATCGGAGCTGTTTTCTCCGACTTTGTAAGCTTCACAATATTCCTCCTTCCTCCATTTCCTTATTTCAACTCAAAAGAATCACATTCCACCAGATAGAGTTTTAATTTTCAAACAGAAGCAATTAATAATTAATTTTGTAATTTATATAGGGAGGGAAGATTAATTCAGTTGATTTTCATCGAAAAGACGATCTGTTAGTTACAGCTAGCGAGGATGATTCCGTTCGTCTTTACGACATTGCAAGTGCCAAGTAAGTCAGTTTTCTTTTTTTAACAAAAAAAATAAATAATAATAATAAATTTAATTTTAGTATGGGATATTATTATTGTAAGTTTTTTTGTAATTGAATATTTCAGATTGCTGAAGACTACATATCACAAGAAACACGGTACAGATCGAATATGTTTCACGCACCACCCTAGCTCCGTTATTTGTTCCTCAGTATACCATTTAGATTCTACCGGAGGTCTGCTCTGGTCTACATTTTCTTTTCCTGTTTTGCATATATATATATATATATATATATGTTGTGATGATTGAGTGGGTGTTAGGATATTTATTTATTTATTTATTTTGCAGAATCATTACGTTATCTATCATTGTATGATAATCGATGTCTTCGCTACTTCAAAGGCCATAAAGACAAGTATAGCTTCTTTAGTAATCAGCACAGATTGTGGTTTCTTGCAAAAATTACTTTGTATTTTGTTTTGTTTTATTGCAGTCAAAGTCAATATCATGTATCTTTTGGCAACATTGCTTTCATGTTTTTATTTGTTTTCGGTGGTTGCGGGTGGGGTATTCGAATATGGGCATTACTTCTCAGATTCAAGTCATTTACCATGAGCCGAATCGTTGATGGCAGAAGTGCTTTGCTTTTACCATTCCACCTGATGATAACATGTATATGTTGTAAAAACAGAAAATGGGTGCTTCCCTCATCTGTTTACATCTCATTGTATCACATTCACACATTGCCGTGGCTTATTTAGGGTAGTTTAGATTCTTGTCACTTTTATTTTTCCCAATCTCAAATGTGTCTTCCATCTCATGAAGCTAACATGAAAATTTTCAATATATATATCATGTTGTAGGGTTGTTTCGCTCTGCATGTCTCCAATTAATGATAGCTTCATGTCCAGCTCTCTTGACCACAGCATTAGAATATGGGATCTTCGCGTAAATGCCTGCCAGGTTTGCTTCTAGTTTAGCATTAACTTTTGATGTGAGGCAGTTGTGATGACCAATCTACTATCTTATTCCAAGCAGCTTGTATTTATGCTACATGTTTGTGATTTATGCTCACTGTTATAGTTTTCAGGGAATTTTGCATTTACGCGGTAGACCCACAGTTGCATACGACCAGCAAGGTCTTGTCTTTGCTGTGGCAATGGAAGGGGGTGCTATTAAACTGTTTGATTCACGATCCTATGACAAGGTTTGTATCTACAAAGCAACGACTTGACTGTACTTTATTATTCTGCTGAGTTTGACCTGTATCTCTAATTGTAGGGTCCCTTTGACACCTTTTTAGTTGGTGGAGATACAGCTGAGGTTTGTGATATTAAATTCAGCAATGATGGTAAATCAATGCTATTGACTACCACAAGTAACAACATCTATGTTCTTGATGCATATGGTGGAGATAAGGTTAGCTTCCTGGGATGAATACTTCTGTTTAGGGTCTTTTAAAGTACCTGATTCGTTATCTCCTTAAAGCCGGCTCAATGTCCTGTTGATTTGATTCTAAAGAAGCTTGTACATTGTTCTGTTTATGTATAATGTATGGGTTAAGTGATCAATCTAAACTTTTCCTCTTGCAGCGATGTGGCTTCAGTTTGGAACCATCTCCCAGTACAACTATAGAGGCTACTTTTACCCCAGATGGCCAATATGTGGTATCAGGTACAATTCTCCTAATAAAATATTAAAAATCATATTCATTCCCATTTTACCCAAAGAGAACTAATATGATATATGAGGTTGAATGTCAATGCCATCAATTTGAGTTTTGAAACTAATGTTAGTTTTTCAAAGTTTAAAAGCTACCACTAATAATCACATGTTAAGCATTTATGCTAATGTCACCTGCTGTGGTTTTTTTTTAATGAACAACAATACAATACAACTCATGATGGTTTTGAGCTATCATCTAATGTAGCATAGTGAGACGCAAATTTCAACTTAGTCTTTTGATGTTCTCTATTTGGAGTACTGAAATGGTGCTAACAGTTTTTCTGTACAGGCTCAGGAGATGGAACCTTGCATGCCTGGAACATCAACATGCAAAATGAGGTATGGATCATCTCAATATTTTGTCTGATTGGGTTTTTTAATTGCACAGGGCCATCATGGTAAAAAAATAAATAAATGGAATTCAATGTGGCTAGGCTATGCACCCCTTTGACTCTCGTTAGAAAGACATCATATAGTGCAAGGATGTAAAAGATCTTTGTTTTTTACTACTTACCTCCACATATTTGGCGGTGAATTCTCTCTGGACATCACGATAGTTCCTTAGTTACATTCTCTTTCTGTATGTATATTAGGCCCAGTGATTGTTCAGAATTCTGCAATATGTCAATGTGGAAGCAGAGTATACGTGCCTACTGCCCAAGTAGTGTAGATTCCCCTTTGCACCCAAGGGGAGTCATCATCTAGTTGGATTGGTACCCGTGTGGCAAATTGAATATATCCTTAACATCGTCTACTTGCTTTTGAAAAGAAAGGAAAAAAAAAATCTACTTGCGCATTTGTAAAAGCACTATTGAAGTAGTGGCCATGAAAACAACATTCATAGATATTCAACCTTCATAGATACTGAATTAATCTATGGGGTTGAGGTACCAGTTTGTACAAAAACAGGCTTTATTCATCAATGAGAGTTGAGATGGCAATGTAAAATGGGGTGCTTTTGCAGGTGTCATGCTGGAACAGTCACATAGGCATTGCATCATGCTTGAAATGGGCGCCTCGTCGTGCCATGTTCGTTGCTGCCTCTACTGTTCTAACGTTTTGGATACCTGACAGCTCAAAACCAACTGTCAATCCTCGTCCCATGGACACTGAAGGTGCAGCTCCATCTGAACATGTACCTCAACAATGAATCCTGGTAACCTCCTTTTTGTTTATGCTTACAAGGAATCCTAGGCTCTTAGCTTGTTATGTGCAATGGAAATCCTGGTAATGTACCCTTTGTTGGGCCAAAATTTTGGTGCGTGCTTGAATCGGACCCAGTTTCTGTATCATAACACTTTTGTTTAATGTTTGGATCTCGTGATTTAAAATCTATTTTTTTTCTTTTATACACACACACTAGCTATCTAACCAATGCAATGCTATAGGTTGCAATTTTTTTTCCAAAAAAATACCGGATATGTTTTTTACATAATTAAATAAATTGATAACCATTTATGTAAACAAATTAAAAAAATAGTTAACAATAATCAAAAGAGAAATTGAAAAAATTAAGAGATGAATGTAGATCAAGATATTTAACCACATAAAATGAAACATTCACCTGATTATGTTTACTGAACTTGTTTATTTAAATCAATAAAAGATGAATTCACACCCTAAAAAACTCATGACTTAAAAGATAAACACAAATGAAACTAATTGAATAAACCTATACTCTAAAAAAATATCATGCAAAGTTGAACACATTAGCAATATTATTTAAAAATGAATATTTTTTATTTTAAAAAATAAAGTTAATTTGTATAAAACAAAAAAAATAATAGATGAATTAGAATAATATCATGAAAAATCAAACACAAACAAAACAATTAAACAAAACTTATATTCAAAAGAGGCATGCAACGCTGTGACCTAGGCCATGAAACCAGGATAAACCCATAGAAAAACAATTGAAGATAATCACAAAACAAATAAAAAAAAAAACTAATACAAAACGATAATATCGTACGAAGTTGAATGTCCAACAAATCAAATGTTGATAGATAAAATCAGGAAAAAAATAAGCTACATAAAAGGATCTAAATAAAAATAAGGGTGAAAGAAAAACCATTAATTAGAGGGCAAATAAAATTTTTTAATTGGAGGGTTAAATTAAATTGAAAATAGCTTTGACAAATGAAAAAACAAATCAAAAGAATGAGATTCAAACTGGATAAAATAAAACAACAAAATTTTGATTGAAGGATTGAATTAAAAGCAAAAAAATCTTCAACAAAAGGGCAAAGAAAAAAAAACTAAAAATAAAAAAAAGATCGAAATGAAAAACAAGACATGATAAATTGTAATTGAAAGACTAAATTGTAAGAAAAAAAAAACTTCTATAAAAGGAATAAGAATAAAATAAGAAATTAAATAATGAGGATCAGAATTAAAAAATTAAAAACAAAGAGGATAATGATGTACTTGACTTGTCAGGAGGGAGAAAAGAAGGAAAAAAAAAACAAACGACCACTAGTGACCATCCGACCACTACACATCACCACACACCAAACCATGTGGAAGAGAACACGATGGCGCATGCAGGGAGAAGCTGAAAGGTTAGATTTGGCCACCGGGTGACGTCACAAGCGCCGCCTGAATGACGCGGATGTCATCCACTTACTGAAGCATGTTGCGCATGTGCTAATAGCTTTTTTGACTTAAAAATTCAAAAGACAACGGGAAAAATATCAAAATGCTCTCAATAATAACTACACAAAATATTTGTGTGAAAGTACAAAGTCACCCCATGTGAAAAAGGTTATTTTTTTTTTCTTTTCTAAGGTAAAATATGTACTTCCACACATGAATAATAAAAAAAACTATTGTCTAGCAGCCCAATTTTTTTTTTTTATTCTAGTATAAAGAAGTAATTTTATTATTAAGAAGTTTATGAGAAGGAAAGTTCTTACTCAATAATCTTAATTTTGTTGTTTTTGGAAGTAAAGGTTTATTTTTATTGTGTGTAAAAAAAAAAAAAAAAGACACTAACACCCTGAACAATCCTTTAAAACCAATGAGCCAGTGGAAAACACCGGATCACCAATCACCGTAGCCTTAAAGGATCTACACTAAACGTTTCCTGAAATATGCACCTCTCTTTGTTTGAATTTTTATGCGTTAATTTTGCTAGAGAACTTCCATCCTGTATTCATGTCGTTTTAGACCCTGTTTTTGCCATCAAACCATGTAACGGTGCATTTGCATTTATCTTCAAGGAAGCAGACCAAGAGTGTTCGTGGGAAAACGTTCAGAACCTTTGATCGCCTGATTTTGGGTTGACATGATAGAAAATTAAATACTAAGCAACAGGATATATCTGCCTATGGCTGGCGAATCTTCGAAGGTAATCTTCTAGGCAGAGTATAAACAATTGATAAAGGGATCATTGCATTTTTGGCTCGATAATGTATTTAATCCCCCAACACTTTTGGCTGACTCAGGACTTTTCAAATTGTTCAACAATTTTCTAGGTTCCGCAGAGATCCTTCTATGCTTTAAAAATAAAAAGAGATCCAAATTTCTTCTCGTACTCGGATTTGAACTGGACAGAAGTTTGGGTATTCTAAAGTTGAAAGATAAATGAGAATCAAGAAAAATGGTATAATAATTGTTGATGATCAAGAGATAATCCAAAGTCTCTGGATATCATTCGAGTTTTTCCTTCTTTTTTTTTTATACTTCCTTTTTCCTTTTGGCAAGCCACTGAAATGAGTCCAAGTGGCTGAACTATTATTATAAATGAACAATCGAATTGAGATTTTCTGGCAAGTGGTGAGAAACCTGAAATTCTGGAGATTACAAAAGAAAACGCATAGAAGATGGCATTCAAAATTCAGCAATTGAACCCAGAATACAAAACACCAAATGCTCACTTTCTAAGGGAAGAGCTCATGAACCAAACTCAATTCTAACTCTCGCAATCGAGATCTCTTACAACTACATACAACAAAGTACCTCTGGAAACCAAATGCTCACTTTCTAAGGGTAGAGCTCATGAACCAAACTCAATTCTAACTCTCGCAATCGAGATCTCTTACAACTACATACAACAAAGTACCTCTGGAAAACCAGCCCTCGCATATAGAACCCTAGAAACCAACACTATTCCTCACTTGATTTCATTTCCCTTCATGTGCCTTCCTCTGGATTTCCTGGCCCACTTCCTTGGTCCTCTGCCCCACATAACCTGCCATGTCTTGCATGCGCCTCTTTGCCTGGTCCAGGCTCTCCGGCATGGTCCGGGTTGCCTCCTGGACGTACCTAGCAACCCAGGAGAGCGACCTGAACCCTGTCAGCCCTAAGGCCCCAGAAGCCAAAAACGAGGTCGCTGCAAACCCAATAAGAAGGGCAGCTGGGACTAGAAGGGGCTGAACAGAATAAAAAGAGGGGTGGTGACAGTCAGGCCGATCAGGGTGCCTACTAGGGTTATACCTGCAAGTGCAAGAAGCCCACCACCTACAGGTAGCATTGTGAGCACAGCTAGGACTTTGGAGGCTGATGGCCCTTGCTGTTGTGGACCCCTCAAGCCATGCACTTGCACTTGGTGTGGCTGCTTACGATCAACCATTGCCGATGGTAAGGCGACTTCGAGGAGGTTGGTTTGTGCAGCGAAAACGAAGATATGGGATGTAGATAAACAGAGACAAGAGGTGAGGAAGAGATCGACATGGGGTGGTGGTGTCTTAAAGAGGAGTGGGAAGTGCAATATGGCGACACGTTGAAGGGTAAGGGTTTTGCATGAGAAACAAGTTTCAGGGCCTCTGCTCGGGAAAATAACAAAAAACAAAGAAATGTAGAGAAAAGAAAACACTGAAAAACGTAAAAGAAGATGAGGTGGCTTGTGAAGATGGGGATCTTTGTTGCCACATTGCCATTGCGCAGCTCAGTAAAAATTGTTGAGTTGTGCTTTTATGCATGGAAACGCGTGGGTTTTTGGCTTCACCTGAACAGTGGTTGTCACCGTGAGAACAATCCTTCCCTGGTTTATTTTTGTATCAATTGAGATCACAAAAGTTTCTCGAGCTACTGGAATTGATAAATTAATTGACACTCTAATTATTAGGTTATTTTTGGCATGAATCTTATATTTGATCGGAAACACTAAAAGAAAAAAATTGTGATGGCTCTTCAGTACTAATTACAACAACCTATCAAGTTTTGATATGCACGTCTCTAATTGATTCACATCTTCGTGCAAGAATATTCACCCATTTTTTTATTGGTTATTAGTGGGTTGCTTGCACGGTCTTTGTTATTTTAAGAGCCTAACTTCTCGCCATCACATCCTCTCGTCAACTCCATAGCCCTCGTCGTCAGGTGAGCTATCCCCACTCCCCACTCCTCTCTACTTATGTAAGAGACTTGTTTTTTGCAAGAAAACATCAAGCCCGGCACTCAAGCTCAAGATTCATCATGGAAAGCTTAATATCATCTTGAAGTTTCAACGAATTCATAAGTGGTGTTTTTCTCTCATATCATATATATTTTCTAAAAAGATTTTCATGGCTAATAACATGAAAACTCTAGGGGGGAGCCAATGCATCAACTCTTATACATCTTTATTGGCATGCCCATCAAATAAAAGGACTTGCTGAAGCTGTTCCGGTTACTCAAGAGTAACTCAGAGCCATTCCCTTACCACTACCACATACCACAGAACCGATCACCTTGTAAACTGCTTCTTATGTTCACAACCAACCTTACTTTCTAGAAAGGACTAGATAAAATGATATATAGAAGAGTAGACAAGAATATCGTTACACCTCTACTATGCTATAAAGACATCAACGTGATAAACACTCTCAGACTACTTCAATACAATCTCTGCAAGTAAAAAAACAATGGCAAGTTGTGGTCATAGTCATAGGAATCACCACCACCATCATTCTCTTTTAAGATCTCACTCAAGTAGTCCTGAGATGAAAAGAACACGACGAGAAAAGAAAAATAAAGGCCTTGCTCATCAAATAAGAAATTTCTCATTGTACTTAAATATATTAAACACATGTTTTCTAAAGGACTTTAACACCACGAAGATGAATCTGGATAACTATAATGGGCTCACTAACCTTTGAGAGTATGTACAAAATGTTAGAAGTAACCTTGAGTTGGTAATACACGATAGCAATGCTATGTGTAAAATCCTTTCCATTATATTCTATGGATTTATATGAGTGATACCATGTCTTAGAACTTGGTTATATCTTTAGTTTTTTTTACTTGAGTAGTAACGTCATTGCACGTTTTAGCATTAGTATACTTGTTAAAAAAAGCTCAACTAAACTTTTTTCCATTACTCATCATAAAGTGAAAATGAAGAGATTTAACAAGGAGATGCTTAAGGTGGAAGGATTGATTGGACTTGTTGCTATAGAGGCATTAATAAATGGAATTCATAATTATTCCATGTGGAAATGACTACACGCCTTCCTAGACAGAACTCTCCTTATAGTACAACAAGCAATAGAGAAGCATATTCGTGTAGA
>Ga0307517_10014418_pt1 | contig 10618 bp, 12 predicted proteins | sample 23_EM_MG_FD_194515 | JGI IMG/M metagenome (GOLD analysis project Ga0307517, IMG submission 194515) | Populus trichocarpa ectomycorrhiza microbial communities from riparian zone in the Pacific Northwest, United States - 23_EM | ecosystem: Host-associated > Plants > Roots > Unclassified | place...
AGAAATAGGATAGTGCATTTCGTTATGGCCCATGAGCGTTCGCCTCTGCCTCAAGGGTGGCAACAACTTTGGTGATTGTCATGCGTTGGGCTGGGTTACCCCTCCAACATCCCTTCATCATCTTCCACACGCCGTCAGAGAGTGCAGGGTGGTCAGGCCGAGCAGGTCGACGTCCGCTCATTGTTGAGTAAACTCCTGCGATAACGCTCTCGTCGGAAAACTGGGATCGCCCAGCAAAAACCTAACCGCAGACCCCGTTTCATTCAGCAGTTGACCAAGGGAGGCTGCAAACTCCATCCTCACCTCGCAAGCTAGGAAGGCAAACGCACACACGTCGTCGGCCATTGTGGCTCCGGTATCAACGATCCCCCACCGTCGAGGGTCGATCAATTCCGAGGCCGCACCGTGGAACGGCGGATCTATGTCCACCGCGGGCACGTCGGTGGATAGGATGGAGGCCGTCCCTAAACCTGCGATGTGAACACGTCCGTCACCACCAACGAGAATATTAGTCTAGAAGAAGATGAGCACATATAATCAAAGTTTCCGCGCGAGGATGGGGCGTACACTATCGAGATTTCCATGGACGATACCGAGGCTGTGCATGAGCTTCAGATCACGAGCTATCTCCAGCAACTGGCGTGGAGGCGGTGAGATAGTGTGAAGTGATGGATATGGCGGTGGAAACGCACTAGCTCCAGCGTCCCAATGCCCTGGTTGTTCCTCAGGTGTCTCCTGAGATTCATATGGTCCATGAATTTGAAGACGAGGGCAAAGGGGTGTTCCAGAGTGGAATAGACCCCAATGTGTGATGCGAAACTCTTATTGTCGTTGAGGCGACTACATATCAATGCCTCCTTGTACAACCTCTACAGGTAACCTTCAGTGAGCAAAACAAGTTGTAGTACACTCGCCACATACCAAGTAGATGGGTAAACAGCTCGATGCGGAATAATACCTGAGTGACTTGATTGCGATTGTAGTGCCATCGTTCATCTCCCCGAACCAGACGTCCGCGAAACCACTGGCATCGATGGGGCGTGACCCAACGATCTTCAGGTCGCCCTGTCCCAACAGCTCGCAATCGATGAGTAGGAATAGTTTGAGGTTCCGAACGGCGTCAACGAGACGTTCGGGTGATGTACCGAGGCTGGTCATGGACGAGAGGTCGACCTCCAGTGGGAGCGAGTATGACTGGTCTGGCAGACCAGCAGCGCAAGAGGGCGCGTCATGCCATTCGTTCTGTACGCCTCTGGGAGGGGAGATCCCATGAGGATGGAAGAGCAGGCGTAGATGTGCAAGAAGGCAAGATAAGGAGCCTCTAGCGCGGATGGGGAGGTATTTGGAGGGCATCACTGACAAGGCGGGACGCAGGGTTGTCAGATCCCCCATGGTTTGTAGCTGGCCTTATATACGTACACACTTTGATCTCAGGCTGCGTGTCGGGTTCGAATCGGAGGGGCTTGGGGGGGCGTCATAATTGGTCCCAACGGAGGAAGTAAGCTTTGCGCGTTAGATCAAAGGGGCATGGGCGAGATCGTCTAAAGGGGCATTATGTCAATCTCCCCATTTGGCCTGGGACCAATCCCGATTGTGGAAATATGAATGTTCAACCTGGAGAATGAAATGAAAGCAGAAATGAAAAATGAACAGATGCGGTTAGCATTCGAAGGAAGCGACCGACCTGTGGGACCCGAAGAGCGGAATACGGGAGCGAACGGCGGTAGGCTGAAGAAGCCTCCGTAAGACCCGTCGCCTTGGGATAAAGGGGGTTCTGGTCCCCCAGCTAAAGCACCCTGTAAAATGATGGCCGTCGCCTGGGTAAGTAAAGTTAAACAAAGTGTGCACCAAGATCAGAGAAACTCCGCAAATATGACGAACGTGCATCCACGGAACACGCCAAGACCACGAGGTGGAGAGGAGAATGGACCAGTGGCCACGCGGTGAACTTGTTGCTGATCTCCAGGTCGATCAAAAACCAGGCTTTTTGATGGGAAAGCACTCGAGGCGTCTCGCGGATGTCATGTGGGGAAGATCGTTTGGTAACTCGAAAGAAGGGCGTTTGCATTACCAGTATGAAGGACTGGACGGGGTCTTGCACTCCTTGTGACGTTATATATCGTGCGCACCTTTTATCACCCCATCCTCCCCGGAGTTTCGTAAACAGATATTCTTTTGTTACATTTCCTCAGGTTGATCCGAAGTTTACCGAGGTCGACAACCCCAGAGTTGACCAGCGACTAGCGATTCCATACCCTACATATTTGTCGCCACGCGGCCGCACATCTTTGATTCTAAATCGACTTCGCGTGAGCATCTGCATCCAAGTGGAAAAGCGAAGCGTAATTTGACGTCAAAGTCAAAGTCGGAGGATCGCTTGGCGCCATGTCCAGACTATCTCAAACTTTAAAGTATGCCAATTTGTGGGGGAGTGCAAGCGCTTACTCGAGATTGCGCAAGTCCTGCAGTCTACCGGCTGAGCTCTCCCCCCATTCTGCGTCTTTTGCTTGTTGTGATTCCTCCTTATCACTCCGGGGGGTGGAAGGTGGAAGGTACACCCAGGGTCAACGGGTTGGCCACCCGAACCGGCTCCGACAACCCTGGTGGGTACGTGGCTCGACAACATTTAGGGGACGCTGATTTAATATTAGCCACCTCGATTTGTAATGTGAAACATAGGCTGTCCGTACACCCCTCCATTGAATGGGAATTTGTACGGCAGAGGGCCGTGCGAGTGACTGTGTTATCAACATCCGCGATGGGAGGGACAAACACGTATGATGAAAGCTTGAGCGCGCTAAGCTGAGATACGATACTGTCGATCGAATCGTGTGCTTAGTTGGTTTCCTACCGCAACCGATGAATCAATGATCCCTGGTCCGTTTTGTTTAATCCCCCCAGAACTCCTCACGACCAGTCCTCATTGCATCTTCACTCGTGCACATGGCTCATTTCCCAAACCTTACTTGACCACCTCTCATTTGCCTTCAGCCGGGACTGAAATTCGTCTTTTTTAGACCCCAGTAACCGAGGAACGTTTATCCCTTTGGCAGACACCCCAACAGTCCGGTACTCCTCTAATACTCCATACAGAAATCCCGGCGGTCGTTTTACCCGTTTAGGCACAATTTCATAGGGTCGCGCAATCCTCCTGGAAAAGCTACTACACTGCGGATAACCGCTTCGTTCCCATTGAATCCATCATATTGGCCACATCTAGATCATCTATCAGTGCATCAGCATTCGTGTGGGTGGTGCTAGGCTAACGATTCGACTTGGTGATCAACAACTGGTCGACCGATGGATCCCAAAGGGTACATTGGTGGCTGTATTGCGCACCTCATTCTTGTGCATGAGATAAAGATCAGTAGGACCCTCGAATCGCGCCAATGACGGGGGAACCACAGCCATTGTCATCGTTATCGACCCAACTCCGCGTTCCTCGGACGAGGGCAAGGTTTCAGGAACACGCCTGCTTGTCCGATAGAGTGAGCGTAGTTCAACACCGCCGAAGACAATAACGAAAGGCCCTCTCGTAATTCGAGCTGTGGTTGGTGAATGTCGTAAACGCTCAAAAAGAGTCTGGTGGCTGTAGCCTAGCACACAGGCAATGAGATGTTTTTCTACTAAAGAAATGATAATTTTGTGTCGAAGTTTGAATCGGTTCTTTTGAGATAAAGGTGGATTGAAGTCCTTGAAATTACGATGACAATATATGCGAGTACCGCTCTCATTGGCTAACGTATGATTCCACTTGACGGTTCTTCACTCGTTCCAATCTTTGGATGCTGATCCAAACTTCACCGTCAACTCAGTGTTTCCTCAGTGGGTAAATATTACATTGCTCCCGGTGAAGGGGCATATACAAGGTGGGGGTTCACAGCGTTGTTCTTCCTAGGCCACCTGCTGATTACAATTTACCTGGTAATCGCACCGACGTCGGTAACCGGGTCCTAACAGAAGTCGGCGCTCGCCTGAGCTATGACGTATGGCACACTATAGTGAAATCCTCTTTGTTGTGCATTGGTAATGGTAGATGTTTGTGGCAGGTAAAACAGTAAGTGTGGGAGTGTACTGTGGTTCAGGAGTGTATTAGGTGAAGGAAAGGGGAATCTAAGGTTACGCTCACCAGAGACGTGGCGGGAGTCTTCACACCCCCCGAAGTTCCATGATTCTCCCAGAGAGTCTATCTCAACTTTGTGCGGAAGAATCGAAAGGGGGTGTAGTAGTGTCGACGTCAAAAACACCTTCAATAATCCCCCAGTTCAGACTCCAGCTCGTTCCAACGACCACCGTAACCCGAAAAGCCCGCCAGGTACGGGAAAATGACCTTAAATCCCATCGCGACGGTTCCAATGTCCTCTGCACGCACTTCAAGTGGCAACTGTCCAATCGTCGGCGATCCCGAGGGCACTGAAGTGCGTCTCCAGGACTGTGATGTACAGACAATGAATGGATATCAACATGAGGGAGGCGACGGTGGTGTTGCAGGAATTGGACCGACAAGGGGGTCCGAACTGCAGACGCTTCAAGTGAGGGAGCGCAGCGGCGAGGTCCTCCATGTCGTCGTCTATCAGGCCGAAGACGCAGCCGTCCACGTCAGAACAAGAGGCGTGCACGCACAGTGCGACCAGGTTCCGGAAACATACGAGGGGAGATAAAAAGATAGAATCGATGATAGTACTCCAGGAGCAGTCAAGGTATTTGAGCGTTTCTCTGACGTCTGTGTGCGATGTCGCAGGTATGGAACTGTTCCAAAGCACAGGCTTTCCGTGCGACGCGAGAAGGTGGAGCCATGGTGGGGCCGCAGATTTTCTAAGGCGGAGTTCCTCGAGAGACGTTAGAAAATGGGGGAAGGAAAAGGCGAAAGAAGGGTAAGGTATTGTGTGTTTCATCCACGTCCCAGCGTAACCATTCCAACTCGGGGCACAACACCCCACCGGGTGAGTTGCACGAAAGTCGAAAAATGGTATCGGTAGTCGTTTTTCTTTGGGACCGAGGTTTAATCCACGCATCCAGGAAGCGTATCGTTGAAACCTGGCCCAGTCTTCCGGCGAGGGATCGTGCTCGATCGCCTGGGGGAGGTAATGTCGGATCTTGTTCGTAAAAAAAAAGGGACTACTTACAATAATTTCAGCGTCGTACTCATCTCAAACCCAGGTGTGATTTGGCAACACCCTCAAGAAGTCGGTTAAGAGGTGCTGTCTCCAAATTCAACTAAGCGTGGGTTCCTCGAGTAACCGGCATGTAAGGGCGAACGAAACAATTGCTCGTGGACCGATTTCGATCAATTCGTCGATGACCAGCCTCAGCAGCTCATCGATCCCAAAGATTGGGTGTGGCATGGACGGGAGGGAGGAGAGGGAACACGGAGGCTGGCGTTGGGGATGAGTGTGTTCCGTCAACTGGATCCGGCAATCTCCAGCTTGGCAGAAGGCGGTGAGCATCCCGGCGCTATCGCCCCAGCACTGCCCATCGATACGCCCTCAGCGTACTCAGTCCCTAGCGATTTCAAAGAACGGCCAGCAACTGACAACGCATGTGAAAGAATCTTTGCACGTAGCACAAAATAAAACCGATTTGCAGTTAGATGAAGCGGAAGAAGCAAAGAAAAGATGGTACCGCCTTACTAGTTTAGACGCCACCCCCTCCCAGTACTATCCCTCCACGTCGACTTACCCCGGCAGCCACCCGAACACGAACAATTGGCCAACGCGGATTGGATGTGTGATAGTCTAGACGTCTTCATTCTGGAAGGTATCTTTCTCCTTGAAGATCAGGGCATCCACGCCATCCGACTGCTCCTCTTGGCGCACCGACCATTTGGTAACCAACTATGACCGTCGGAATTGCGATGAGCTTTGATATCTAGATTCCTGATAATCAATGTGGGTGGCTGTCCATGAGATTGGAAATCTCTCTAATCGTCGTAGAAGGGTGCCAGTTGCCGAGATTCGCACCGCCCGCGACCCTGCACCTTCCCTAAAAGTCCTCAGATGTTCGTCCACACGCATGCGTACATGGTTCTAACCCTACGGACGATCATATTACACACAAAACAGAGATACATAGAGTGGAGACCAAGTACGACATAGAGTGGGACCAAGTACGGCATAGAACGGGACCACATACAACATAGAGTGGGGACCAAGTACATCGTCCGGCTATTGGTGGTTTAGCTCCGCGTCCAGAACAACGATGGCGTCGGTGATTGTTTTGCGTCGGGACGGGATACTCTCCCAGCATCCCTTGATCATCTCCCACAGACGATCAGAAAGCTCGGGGTCGTCGGGACGGGGCGGTCGACGACCGCTCAACATCGAGTAAACCCCTGCAACCCCACCCTCATCGGAAAACGGGGCTCCGCCGGCGAAAACCTAAGAAAAACGTCCGCTCCGTTGAGCAGCTCGTCCACGAGACACTCGAGTATTAGGCCCACCTCCCAGGCTAGGACGCCAAACGCATACGCGTCGCTGGCCTTCGTAGCTCCAGTGTCGGTCACCCCGAAGCGTTGAGGGTCAACCAGTTCAGGAGCAGCGCCGTGGAAGAACCTGTCGATGTCCACCCCCGGCATGGCGGAGCGAAGAAAGGCCACTCCAAGACCTGCGACGCGGGCACGCCCGCGAGCGTCGATGAGGATATTCGTCTGGACAGACATAAGTTCGCGATCAAAGTGCAGGTGGAGGAAGGAGCATACACGCTTAAGGTTCCCGTGGGTGATACTTAGTCTGTGGAGGTAGTCCACACCGCGGGATATTCCTAACAGCTAACCCCGAGGCGTCGATGCGACGAGCAGCGGATATGGCGTGAAAACGTACGAGCTCACGCTTCCTGACATCCTTGTTGTTTCTCTGATACTCTCTGAGGTTGCGATGTTCCATGTACTCGAACACGAGAGCCAATGGGAGCTTGGGAATGGAGCACACTCCGATGAGCTGCACGATGTTCTGATCTTTGAGGCGACTGCACCCCAGCGCTTCCTTGCGGAACCTCTGCCGGTGGACTTTCAGTTAAAGGGACACATCACATATGAGTATCACTCACCACATAGGTCGGTAAGTAGTTCGACGATGCGTAGCATCGGTAAGACTTGATTGCAACCTTACGGTCGCCAATCATGCCCACCCAGACGTCAGCGACACTGCCAGCATCAACAGGGTGTTCTCCGACGATCTCAAGCGCTCCTTGTTCTAACCACTCGCAACCGTCCTGCAGCTGCGGTCGAAGGTGACGCACCAGATCGACGAGGTCTTCGCACAATGCACCAGGGTCAGCCGGAAGCAACTGGTCGATCTCCGGTGGAAACGACTCTGACTGGTCAGGTACATTGGTGGTGCGGGGGGGCACATCTGCTCCTCTGAGTGAATCGTTTAGGCGGAAAAGGAGGCGGAGGGATGCGAGAAGGCGAGAGAACGTGGCTTTGGGACGAAAGAAAGTGCGTTTGAAACGCAAGTGTGCTGCGGGCTGCGCCATATCTAGGGGTGGTAGGCGGGGGCATCCGCCGTGTTACCTCTTCGGCTAAACGGCTTTCAAGTTATATAGTAGAGAAAAATGCTCATGACGACATAGCCATCCCTGATCTTATCTGATAAAACTGTCAGCAAGGGGGGGGGGCTTTGCCGCTTTGGGAAACCGTGCCGACGACGTCAAGGCCTAACGCGGTGTCGGTCGTCCTGAGGGGGCTCACCTTCTCCGGTCACCTGCTCTTCAGCGTTGACGGAAACCCTATCTAAGGATCTAGACTTCGTCGCAAAGTGCCTATACCCGCCGGGACCATAGTCTCGTGCGGTGGAGCAATCTTGGCGGGGTGGGCAGGTAGCTGTGGGGGAAACCAACGAGAGGTTTCCATGAATTTGGATCTCGTGAGGCTGAAAATTTATCTCGGACGCCATCGCGATCGGGGCCAACCCGCCAGACTTATCCTTCAGCGGTAAGGCTGGGTGCACGGCACGCGCGCTTCGCTGGCGGGCTGAGCATTGTCTCCCGATGAGTGCCTATAGAAATCAGTAGTGTTTTTGCGTGTTTTTGGCAGGTTTTTTGACAGAATTCGACGGCACGTTAGAGCGGAAAAGTAAACTATCAGGACCCCAAGGACCCCGACCATAGTTTGGGGTTTGCTTCCGCAACTCGGTCTAATACCAAGTCCTGCGAGTTTTCCGGGTCAAACGGGGCACACCGTACGAGTTCCCCTCGCCCCGATTGCAATTCTCTTGCGACCAACATCTCTGCAGTCGAGGGTCCAACTCGAGTTGAAAATGGGGTACTACGCGGACCCTTGTGCATCCGCTAACGACACACCCTTTACCATGCCAGCTGTCAAACACTAAAAACCCTCTCGACCCTTACGAAAGACCCCGACATGAGACGCTTCGTACCATCACGATGGACTTTGGGCGATCACCCCAAGTTTCTCTCTTTGCGGTCGAGGGGATCGGGTACGTTTGCATTAGTCAACACCACATCCACCAACAACACGAAAATATTCGGCTACAGTTGACACCTATTGGAACTAGCGCGAAGGCCTCCCCAACCCTCAGGCCTCGAGCCCCGTCGCGGGAGGAAGTGCGGAGGTGATAATCTCCGCCATCCCCTTTTCGATCCATGTCCCGCGCCTACCCCATTCTCGCTGGAGCAAGCCGATAAGAGGCCAGACGCCGCCAGTTGTACGACGGGATGGCTATTGAGCGTTCCCAAGAGCATACCACACCGTATCTACAAATTGACCTCCATCGCGTCCTCCGCCATTCTTCATTCCCCGCGAATGATCGGCATCCGGTGCTTCTCAGACCGCAGCACCCAGACCTGCAGACTTTCTCCGTTCTCTACACCATCAATGATTCCGATTTGCGGTTTGATGCATGATGCACGATGAGTTAGACGGCAATCGACAGTCGACCCGAGGTTCGCCTGGGGTGGGTGGAGACTACAGGATTGGGGTGATTTCTCCTACAGCGGGACTGTCACACCTCCTGATGGTATTGGGGACCGGCATCCCGGCATGACGCACAATGCCGGGATCAGGTGGTCACAACTTATTCCCACTTTCACGCCACTCGCAAAAATCGACGGCGTACCCCTGGCGCAGACCATGGGTTGCTGGCGACCCTACGGACCGAAAATCCGATACCATCAAAGGGTAAAGGGTGGGCTAGGGTCACAGCCTATGGGAGCGGTCTATCTGAGTTAGACCTGCTGTAACCAAGCAACCATTGCGGTGTCGTTTTTTTTTACCCGAAACTGTCCATGCGCACAATATGGGCCCAATCCAGGATTGACGTACTCACTGGTAAGCACTCAGACAGTTTGTAGGTGAACGTCGTTGCGCTTATTTCGGACCCTTCTGAGTTGACGAGTCCAACTTTTTGGCGGGATTCGTGATGGTGGACAGAACCTCCGGCTTTGCGAAATCACCCACCCCCCAACTTCCCACCTCTACCCTCAGTGTCCGGCAGGAAGACTCCCACGTTGGAGAACCGTTATTGTCATTCCTGCCCCTCCGTTCGACACCAGGCCTAGTCCCCCAATGGCCCCACCGCCTGACCCGTAGCAACTCCCCAAGTCGACCAACGGAGCTTGGGTGGCGTCAATCAAAAGCTGGGTTTCCAATCAGTCCTCGACCCTACTTCGACCAGATAACGGTTCTCCTCGTCTTTATCTGATGGCCGGAACGAATTGCGATTCTCTTGAGAACATTCACTGCCTCTTATCAAAGCCCCGGCCAAGAAGCCGGATGCTCCAACATCGGCTGACTGGAACAAAAGACGAAGTCGGCAGCGGTGGACACACCTCCATTTGGGTTTAGGTGAAAAGGGAGAATCATGGCGTAATCCCTCACAAGCTCATTCTCAGGCGGTTTCTCCATCATCTTCGGGTCCCTTGTCACCGACTTCCGATCAATATATGCGCGTCCGGCATGGCAATGACCCAAGCGTTCACTACGGCTCGTAACTCGGTGCGCTCGCAATTGACGTCATGAATACTCCGTTCCACACCGAGTCCGGAAGAATGAATGGTTCCCTATATGGGGACAGCTTTCTGATTCGCAATCGCAGGGTGGTCTCCAGGTTGTATCGATCAGAACGAGTCGGCGGAGTTGGTTTCTCCATGCAAACGAATGCACGTTTGTAATAACCCTCACACAGCCATCGCGCATCCCACTTTGCTCTTTGACCCAGCGTCAAGAACTAGTGGGGTATGGTTCCTGTCAGTGCTCTAAAACAAACAAACAAACTAGACGTCATTCCAAATCTTTCTGGCACGTCACGCGTGGAGCCGTTTCCGGTTCCGACTGCAAGGTTTTTGCCATCCCCTTCGACGTCTATCGTTGTTATCCTAGTATCCTCTAGCCCTGGTTTTCTCGACGCCGAGGACGTGATCATTGGATCAAGAACCACCTTATTCCTCACGCACGTCCACCGCTTTGCAGCACTCATCGTTTCACATCGACATCATTGTCGACAGTGCTCTCACGACTACAGGTTCCGTATATTGAAAAACGGGAGACAAATCTCAGCTCCATCGAAACTGATGACGGAAGGATTCGGAGGTGGAAGGGGGTGCATTCCCTTGTACATGGAACCCGAGGCTGTCCACGCAAACTATGGTTTCGTTTTCCGGA
>Ga0307517_10014419_pt1 | contig 10618 bp, 9 predicted proteins | sample 23_EM_MG_FD_194515 | JGI IMG/M metagenome (GOLD analysis project Ga0307517, IMG submission 194515) | Populus trichocarpa ectomycorrhiza microbial communities from riparian zone in the Pacific Northwest, United States - 23_EM | ecosystem: Host-associated > Plants > Roots > Unclassified | place...
ATCGAGTTTAAAATGACATGAAAGAAGAAGAAGTGACCCCACTAAAGATATAAACAAAAAGCAAATAAAATCAGAATAACTACAAAGAATTATTTAGTTCCATGCAAATGAAAACAAAACAGGATCAAGATAGACACAACAAGAGGTAATAAAAAAAGATTGTCACAAACCAATTCCATATTGAATCCCACTTAAAACCCAATATCTCTCCCAATACAAAGAATTGATTGAAGACCTGCCAAGTAGATTATGCATTTAATGAATAATGATGGCATTGCACCAATTTTACAAAGACATAATCCAACCATATCGCCAAATAGAAAGGAAGATAAAACTTAGGAAATCTTAATGAAGCCACCTACCAGCTACCATAAACCAAATAAAATTGGAACAAAAAAATCCAAGCTAAACCACTGATTACGGATGCCAAATGAATTGATAAGTAAGGTATGAAATAGAACAAAATAACTTCATTCCATAACTCCCTCTCTCTAGGATCAACAATGACTACAACAACAGAAATAATATTTTCAACTTTTTATCAAACTCTCATGTAGCTAAATAGCAATGATAAAAAATCATCAAACAAACAAGCCTGGTTGAACAAAGAGAAGTCGGTTTGTCAAGAAAACGAGCTTCATGCTCAAGATCAAGCACCTTTTGTTATGAGGTAAGTCTAAGTTGGCTTCCATCGTATTGTTGAACTACTTTTCTTGTTAATGCCTTTTAAGACATAACAACTTCTTATTTTGCGAAGAGCCCCAACAATATATAGCATATGAGAATTTTCTAAGACTAACTTGTTTTTCTTGATTTGCCTTACTATTTTGTCTGATAAAGCAACTTGAACAAATAAAGTGAGAAGAGCAAAAGTTAGGCTACTTGATATGGTTACTTGTGATCAAGTTTGGTGATGAAGTTATGTTTGGCATAATTACTCTTATTAGAGAAAAAACAAATTTATCCCTTGTATGCCCTTCGCTCTTCTATTTTATGATGTCCCCCCCTTTAATGTTGTCACATTCTTTATATATATATGATCCTTTCATTCAGGAAATCCTTATGCATTAATGGTTTTAAAGTTTCCAATAAGCTAGTGCTATATTTATTTTCATTAGGAATTAATGATCTTTTAACAATACCTTTGAATTGATGGCTAGTTGATGCAGACACCTTTTAAGATATGATAAAATCAGATTTGAATGGTTTGCAACTTGACCCAACAAGAATTTACCTTGAAGAACCAAAGTTATGTATAATGATCACTCTCACCCTATGTCTATAAAGAGATGTGAACGAGTAGTATAAAATCACAAAGAAATTTATCAATCATTCAGAGAGCTTGTAAGTTCAATCAAGAATTTGGTATGGAAATTTACCTTGGAGAACTAAAGTTATATACAATGATCACTCTTACCCTACGTCTATAAAAAGATGTGAACGAGTAGTATAAAATCACAAAGAAATTTATCAATCATTCAAAGAGCTTGTAAGTTCAATCAAGAACTTGGTATGGAAATCACTCAACTACACAAAAATAGTAAGAATATTGATTTTTTTTTATTAAAAAATAGTCTTCTCTAAAAAAATCTCTACAAAAGAGTATATATACTAAAATAAATCCTAAGTCTATAGGATATCCTTAATGAATACGGATAAACCTAAATAATAATAATAATAATCCAAATTTAAATAAAGACCCTAATATCTCTAATGCCTAATAATAACTAAAAAATAAATAAAAGAATATTTCAACTAATTTAAATAAGACTAATGTCCTTTTCGTAATTTATTGGTAAAATCGAAGTCTAACTTCAAACATAAGGTTGTCTCTTGTATTAATGAATTAGAAGACATGCCATGTATTATTTGAAAGCTATAGATGTATACTTTTCATTGCAATTGGATCACATTAAAATCATTTTTGTAGCTTTATTTATGACCAAAACAATAATGAAATGTTAAAATTAGAAGATTTGAATATTTTTATTCTAATCTTTTTGTAATTTCTAAATGCCCACCTATAAGCTCTTCTTGAACATTATTTAATATCTTCTTGGAGTCTATCTTAGTATATGTATCTTAAAAAAAATCAATTGAAAGCCTCTTTGAATCTCTTAACGCCCCAAGTCTTGTCACTAATTCATCTAGAACTTTAACGGATCTCTTAGTATTGATTGGATCGCAATACTTTTCCAAGATGCTGAACAATTAGCTTATACATGTAGAGAAATCACACAAACAACAAAACTAGCTCGTGATATAAATAGACAATAAACATTGCTCCAATCTACATTGTATTCTCCGATTGCATAATGTTTTTACCAACTTTTTTTTAGATTTCTTTGTAATATATGAATCTTGTTGTTGAACAAAAAGAAAAACATTTCATTTACCAAAATGACGTGTTAGTATCACATTCATAATCTAGTAGAAAACCAAAACTTAGGCAGACTCCGTTTGGTATTGCGGCGTGGATGAGCATTTAAAAAAAATGATTTTTTTCCAGATTATTTTTCTTTGGTATTTTTTGATTATTTTGATTTGCTGATGTCAAAAATAAATTTTTTTAAAATAAAAAATATATTATTTTGATTTATTTTCAAGTCAAAAAGCACTTTAAAAAGCAACCGTTATCACAATGCCAAACACTACCTAAGGATAGCTTCTCGTGGAGACATTTCAAGTGATTTTTAGGTTTTAAGGTGTTTAAGGTAGTGTTTGACATTGTAGTAATGATTGCTTTTCAAAGTGTTTTTCGCTTGAAAATACATTAGAATAATATTTTTTTATTTTTTTAAATTTATTTTTATCATCATCATATTAAAATAATTTAAAAATATAAAAAAATTAATTTTTAAAAAATATATATATTTTTAAAATACGATAGCACCAAAAAAAAAAAAACATTCTTTTAATATCTATGCATGTCCTTTGAAATTTGAAAAAAAAGACATAAAGAAAGATAGAAAGAAAAAAATGTCCTTTGAAAATTTGAAAAAACATAAAGAAAGAAAGAAAGAAATGTACTGATGGGCATCAAGTGAAGAGAGAAAGCACTTTAAAACCCTAAAATCCAAAACCCTACTTTTCCGCTTCACTCTAGTTTTTATTTCATCTCCATCTGTACACTCTGCGCACTCTCTCTCTCTCTCAACAAAGTGTGAGGTTCCATTTTCTAACTAGTACTTGGTTTGTGGTCGCTGCAGTAGATATCTCACACCCACCAGACCACCACACCTCTCTCAATTCCCTATTTTTTGTTCACATTTCCCACTGTCCAAGAAGAAAGAGAGAACCCACATTTTTTTCAAAAAAAAAAAAAATATGGACTCGAGAGAACCGCCACCGCCACAGCCACCACCACAACAACTACAGCCACCGCATGCACCACCACCACCACAATCACAATCAAACATGATTCCGGGCCCTATCTCCTATCCAGCAACCGCTTCTCCTCACCTGATCAACAACCGCAGTATCTCTCCTCAGAATGCTGCTATTGGTGGTGGCTTCCCCTTCAATCAGATGTCAGCCCAGCGGCTGCAATCCAAGCCTGAAGGTGCTTTTGATGGATCGTCGCCCACATCTTCTTCAGGGATGAGGTTTAGTATAGAGCCCGCCAAGAAGAAGCGCGGGAGGCCCAGGAAGTACACACCTGACGGTAACATTGCCTTGGGTTTGTCACCCACCCCCATTCATTCAGGAATGTCGGCTGGTCAAGCCGATTCTAGTGGTGGAGCCGGAAGCGGTGTCATGCCTGATGTGGCATCTGAGCATCCCTCTAAAAAGCATAGAGGAAGGCCGCCAGGTTCTGGGAAGAAGCAGCTTGATGCCTTAGGTAATTGTGTGCAAATTTGTTGAATATTTGTTGAAATGTATGCTTGTGTTTTGAAAGAATTTTTGTTTTCTTGTTGGACAGGTGGGACTGGAGGCGTAGGGTTTACACCGCATGTCATTACGGTGAAAGCAGGAGAGGTATGTATCTGTGCAGCTTTTTAATTTATGTTTTGGATGCAATGCTTTTTTATCTTGTTTGTTAGAATAAAAATGCAGCAAGTGTGAAAAATATAGTCTTTTGTGTCTTGTCCTTGATTAGTTAGATTATATTTTATAGCTCAGGATCAAAGCATTTTAGTTTGGGGACAGTTCAAGACTCCCGTGCTTTTAAATTCAACCGTGTTTAAAACTATCAATCAACAGATAAGGTTACTTTATTCTCTGGTGCCTGTTTTTGGTTATCACACCACATCCAAAGTACTTGCCTTCTGCTGAAAGGAGAGCTTTGAACAGCATATTTTAAATTACTTGCAAGCAAGATAAAGCACTGGACGTGGGTTTATTTCCCATGGGAGTTGCTCAAATTTCAGTATGTTCATCCTCAAATTTTCATTGTCATTCTGGTTCTTTTTTTTTTTGGTGAAAATAAGTGCACCTTAATGTAGTTTGATGACTTGCAATTACAATTCCTGTAGCTAAATGAAATATTGTTTAAATTAGCACCACATTATCTTTTTTTTATTCAATTGTTGACATGCTTCATAGATCTCAATGAATAACTGTTTTCCCCACCTTTCTTATTCTTTTTTTTTCCTGAAAATAAAAGTGAGGATGTGTTGGTGGAGAGGTGGTTATGAAGGTTCTGTTATCCCTCTTCAAATGGGAACCTATTGAAAGTATGTTGAGTCATCAAATAGTGTCCCCTTCATTGTTACAGGACATTGCATCAAAGATTATGGCTTTTTCACAGCAAGGGCCACGGACAGTTTGTATTCTCTCTGCAAATGGTGCCATCTGCAATGTTACACTTCGCCAACCAGCAATGTCTGGTGGTTCTGTGACATATGAGGTACTTTTGATGTCTGTAAAATCTCCTTTACTCTTGAGAAGAATTTGTTTCTAACAATATAGATAATTCAGGTATAATACGGCTGTCAAGTGCCCCTTTCCCTTGCTATAATTTAATCTCAAATACCCCTGACATCTTCGTTCCTTATTAGAACCAGCTGTGTGCAGTATTGCTGTGTTATACTTTAGATGTCCTTGGCAGCCTTACTTGCACACCACCACACATCATTCATGTGGGACTAGCTACTGAGCTTGTTAGAGTTCATACAATGCCTCTTGTGTGCCTATGTGTGTGTGTTTGTCCTAAATAGATAGTATAATTAGGAGCTGGAAACCAAGGTTTGGACAGTCTTTTGGTCAAAGTTTGCAGGGGCTCCTCGATTGCAAATTTATTTACGAACTACGAAATAGTACACAAGTATTAGTCTCAGTGAAGTTGAACTTGGGCTATGAATAGCGTTGCTCTTAATTTATGGGAAATATCAAAAATCTTTTCTTGCAAAAAAAAAGTGTAAGCATTGAACTTGTATAAACATCCTGCTTCATTTTTGCCATGGGTCATGTTCTTAAAATATGTCAAGGTTATAGCCATTTCTAGGTTACCTTTCATGGATCCATTTTTGCCAAGGCAGTAATGGGCATACCATATTTTTGAAATGAGCTTCCCCAAGAAATCTTCCAAAAATGACATCTTTGAACTTGGACTTTTGAATGGTGCTGTTCTTGTTTTATGGGAAATACTAAAAGTCTTTTCATGCAGGAAAGAGTGTATGCATTGAACTTGTGTAATCGTTCTACTTCATATTTTGGCACAGGTCATTTTGTGAAATATGTCAAGGTTATGGCCTTTTCTCAGTCATCATTCTACATCTGTTTATATTATTGAGCTTGACTTCCCCAAGAAATCTTCCGAGAACGAAATCGATTCTGTAGCTTTGAGACCATATGTCCCATTCCTACCACATTTTAGCCAAACAGATTATTTCCTCATTCACCAGCATCAAGGAGTAGAATCAGAACTAGGAAAATCTGTAACCTGGGTCTTGAATTGAATTTTTTTTCAAGAAATTCTAGTGTTTTAAAAATACTGTTGTAGATGATGGGGGAATACACCAAACATTTGCATTAGGCTAATGTTGTGCTTTCTAGACATGCAATAACTTTGCATTTTATATGCTTCAGTAAGATGCAAATCATTTACTCCATGTAAATGTGTCATTCCCCTCCTTTTGGAATGCTTGGAGGGTGTGGCTGCAACAGATAAAGTCTACCTCAAAATAAATCAAAACTTAGCTGAAGGGAAGCTGAATCAGTTAGGGCATGGACGCGTACTTTCCACCCTTAGATGTGCTTGTTATTCTGAGAATTAGAATTCTGTGGCTGTGTTTACGGATGCCTTTTCTTTTCTCAAGTTAATAAAAACTGTGGTATTAAGTCAAGAAGCAAAAAGATGGTGTTGATCCAAATTCTTAAGAAGTACATGCTTACTAATCATGGTTGTGCATGTGAATGACATTTGTTAGGCTAGATGAGCGTGCCTAATTGCTAGTTGATTTACATAATATTGATATGCCAAAAGTTACTTTCATCATCTATGGAATTTAATCAACTTAGCTGCATTCTTCATGGAAACTAGGTAGAAATTGGAAGCTATTACCAAGTCAACAGGTTTAGGGTTTTCGAGTTTTTTAATATGACATGATTCCTCATCTAAGAGGTTACTGCCACTACCTATTTGGTTTACTTGTAAATTTCTTTTGTGGTAACACGCTGAAATCATTTTACCTTTGTGTACCAAATGGTTCGTTGAACTAAAAGTTGATTGCATAAGTCCTTCACCATAAATTCAAGGAGGTCAAGGACCTTTGGTAAATATGCACTTCTGGCATGTGTTTAGAAAGATCTAATGACAAATATTGCATCCTCAAAGTTATGAACTGCAAGAAAACTTCTCCTTATTAAATCTATGCTCCTAAATGATTATTTTTTTGACCTCATCTTCTGTTTTTCTGACTATTAGCTCCTGATGAGTCATAGTAAAGGACATACGTCAAAGACCATTCTTTAGCATGAAAAATTGAGCGATGCGCCATTTTTCAGAAGTACATGCTCGAAACCCTGATTTGAAGTTTCATCTTATAAGCAGTCTATATTGTGAAAACACGAGATTCTGAGATTTAATTGACTGCTCAATCCCTTTACTACTTCACCACCTAGTTAATTGGGAATTCTGGATCTGATTTAGATGTCAAATCCTGTCTTTTTACTGCTATTATCAGTAATTGCATCTTCTTTCTAGATTTGTGTTTGTCTGAATATGCAATTGGAGGTGGGTGGGGGTGTGGACGTTTTATGCTTTTAATCAATTTCTCCTTCCCCCAAATTTATTTTTTCATGATTTCAATATTTTCCTCTTGTGGTAATGCTGACTTTTCTGTGCCTTGTGACATTTTCTTTTCAGGGCCGCTTTGAAATCATTTCTCTATCAGGCTCCTTCTTGCTTTCTGAAAGTAATGGTAGTCGGAGCAGAACTGGTGGTTTGAGTGTGTCGCTGGCTGGATCAGATGGTCGGGTTTTGGGCGGGGGAGTTGCTGGAATGCTAACGGCAGCTTCTGCTGTACAGGTATTCACCCTGCCAACATCTGTCTTTATTCACACTGCCATCATTTGTCTTTTCAGGTGGCTGTAATACACTGTTAGATGGTCATCAGTTACCATTTGAGCATCAGGGAACCTTTGATATGCTAAAGCTTGACAGAAATATTGTTGTGTTTGATCTATAATTCAACTGGATTCCTTGTTTCTTGCTAGGTAATTTTGGGCAGCTTCATTGCAGATGGGAAAAAATCAAATTCAAAATCATTAAAATCTGGACCTTCCTCAACACCCCCACCCCAGATGTTGAATTTTGGTGCTCCATTAACCACAGCTAGCCCTCCCTCTCGAGGGGGCTCTAGCGAGTCTTCGGATGAGAATGGTGGCAGTCCTGTTAATCGGACTCCTGGAATTTATGGTAACCCTAGTCAACCCATTCATAATATGCAGATGTACCAACTATGGGGTGGCCAAAATCCAGAGTGAAAATGCTTCCCACTCAACAATACTGTGCTTAGGACCACTGACCTGGCAGTCCTTGCATGGTATATTCAAGTCAAATCCTAATCCTAACACGTGCGATTGAATACAAAGCATGGATGAGCTCCTCTTTAGTGTAGTTCAGATTATTTTTTTCTTGAGTAGTTTTTATTAATTTCTTCCCAGTTTCTCACTGATTTAGACACAGCCATGGCTGCCCTAGGAACGTCTTAGTTCCGCTTGTTGTCTAGTTGTGTTACTTCTGCTGTATTTCTCCAGTTGTAAAAGTTATGATTATAACGGATGTCTTCAAAAAGATTTGATTGGGATTTTTGTTGTCTATGTTCATTTTGCTGGTTTACGCATGCGGACCACCTCACATTTATCTTTCTTTTTTACACTCTAACAAGGCGGCGGCGGCTGCGTGGTATATGTAGAGCTGCTAGATCGGTGTGAAAGGCCAGAGTCTTGTAATGGATGATCATTTACACCTTACTCGTAATTAACTATGTAATACAACAGGCTACATTCAGCACCTGTTTGTTTACTTCATCTAGATAAAATAATATATATAAAACAACTTAAGTTTAGTGTCAGGAATGAACTGGGATCTGAATTTTGAGGATGAAATTTTTCAAGGAGAGAATGAAACCCTCACGTAAAGAATTGAACAATAAAATTAACATGATTTACATAAGGATTAAACAATAAAATTTGAATTTTTTTTATAAAAAATCACAAACCGATCAATTTTACGTTATTGTATACAACTTTCAATACGATTGTCGAATCAGGCTGGAATTTTATACGAAATCTCCTGAAATATTAACCTATATTGGTTAGAATTTCAAGTCAATTAAAATTTAAAAAGGTTTCACAACTTTGTTCGCAACCAATAATTTACATGAAAAATACATAAAAAGCACAAGCAGGTGACAAAACTATAAATAAGTTTAAAATGAACTTTTATCGCTCCAAAGAGTAAGGAAAACTTTGTACCATGAACACAGTTCCGACCTTGTAAACAATAACCTCACAATACTATTCTCATAAGACTTCATCTCAGAAACCACCTAACCAAACAACAACAACAAAAATAATAATCAAAACCCTTCACACAACTTTCTTAAAAACAGATGAGAAAAACACGTAGTTGTACTGGAGGCCTCGGTTATGTGGTTCTGGTATAAAAGATAATTTTTTTTTTCTTAAGAACAAAAATAAGATATATGCCCGTGTGCGTGGTAGAGGAAGATCTCAAGTTCTTTTGTTAGTTTTTCACATGTTGAGTCTTTAAAAAAAAAAACAGTCCATCTTCTCATATCATGAAATATTTTTTTTTGAACAAATCACGACAATCAATGTTAAGTTAAACATAACTATTTTTTTTTAGATTAATATGGGTGTTCAGGCCAGCTAGCGTATATTTTGATTAATCCCACGGGTCTTAAAGTTGACAACCATATAAGTTTCTAGTGATTCCGAGGTTAGTGAATCTCGAACTGGTGACCTCTAGAAAGTAAATTTAGGACCTAATCACTCCTTAGAATTCACATAACCAAATCTTAATCGACTTTTTGGTTGTGTATTTTAATTTCAATGCTATTGTTCCTCCACTCTCATGAAAAAAAAAAAAAAAAGTTTTGTGCTCTAGCTGTTTCGTTTACTTGAAGACTTGAATTCGATTTCCTTTGCAATATTTTCTTAAAAAGAGAAAACTTAATCGTGAGCACGATGCAAAAGGTGTAACCTCAAAAACTTATAGTATTAAGAAAGCGGTAGACATAAAAATAAAAAGGAGAAAGAATTAATTACTAGATTATTTATCTGCACTATCCTGCTACTTAGATTAATTTTTATTTAAATATTAAAAAAATATAAAAGAACCCTAATAACTATGTTAACTACTGTTCATGAATTTTAAAACAATCACTAATTTTAATAACAATTGTGTTTAAATTCTATTATTTTTTAATTTTTTTAACATATATTAATTTTTTTTAATTTTTTATTAAATTGTGTTGGAATGAAAAAAGATGGACCTAGCGGCAAAAGTTTCTCTTCTCATTGTTAATTCTCTCATACACCAAATGAAAAAAAAAAGTACTACAAATCCTAGTTTTAAAATCTGGTCCGGCCCGGCAGGTCAATCCGGGATCTAAAACTAGAACCGGGCTGGGTTGAAAAAAAAATAAAAAAAGAAAAAACCTTGTGTGACCTGGCAAACCAGGTTAAAAACTCGGTTGCAACCTGTTGAATTTTTTTTTTACTAAAACGACATCGTTTTGATTTTTTTTTAAAAAAATTTGACCTGAACAACCCGGTTAAAACTCAAAACCCGGGTCTTGAACCAAACCGGGTCTAAAAACTATGCTACAAACAGTTTTGTAGATAAAATTCCTAATTCTGAAGAAGGCCGAACTAATACGAAGGAATTGAATTTCTCTTTCAGCAAAGTCAACAGGGTGAGGCTGTTCCACGAGGAATCCGATTTTATGATATGCATAGATGTATATTGTTTTAGATTTTCCATCAAATATATTCTTAAAATAAATTTCTTATTAATTATATATAGAAGTCATCTTAAAATATAATAGCTGGATGGAATTAATCTTTATTTTTGCATTATATATCAACTGATAAAAAAGAGACGAAGGTAGCATTGCCATTAATATCTAAGGTCACTAAGGTAAAT
>Ga0307517_10014420_pt1 | contig 10616 bp, 12 predicted proteins | sample 23_EM_MG_FD_194515 | JGI IMG/M metagenome (GOLD analysis project Ga0307517, IMG submission 194515) | Populus trichocarpa ectomycorrhiza microbial communities from riparian zone in the Pacific Northwest, United States - 23_EM | ecosystem: Host-associated > Plants > Roots > Unclassified | place...
CCCAGATGTTCGGTGGTCTCTGGTTCCCCGGCAATGCCAACGACATGAACTTTTTTGCGACCTACGGATACATCACCACTTCGCACGCACTCCACTTCGCGCAGGATCTCAAGCTCGCCCATTACGCACACATCCCGCCTTGGATCACTTTCAATTCTCAGATGCTCGCCACCCTCGTTTCCAGCTTCGTTTCCGTGGCTATTCTCAACTACCAGATGACGAAAATCCCCGACGTTTGCACACCCACTCAGAAGGACCGCTTCACCTGCCCTTATACCAACACTGCATTCACCGCTGCCGTCTTCTGGGGAACACTAGGACCCAAGAGGATGTTCGGTCCTGGTGCCATCTACAATGGTCTTTTGTGGTTTTTCCTCGCCGGCGCCCTCCTCCCAATTCCATTCTACTTCCTCAGCAAGAAGTGGAAGGTTTTCCGGTACTTCCACGCCCCCGTCTTCTTATTCGGTGCATCATTTAGTCGGGCTCCTTACAACTTGGCGAACGTTTGGCCCGCCGTCCCTGTCGCTTGGTTATTCAACTACTACATCAAGAGGAGATACCTTGGGTGGTGGTCGAAGTATAACTAGTGCGCGTTCCCTAATATTTCATTTGACGCGACATTCCTAAACGCTCGTTCCCTTTTAGCATCACATCCTCCGCGTTCTCCTGTGCCATCGCCCTGTCCGCCCTCGTTATATTCTTCGCCTTGCAACAACAAGGTATCGCGATTAACTGGATCGGAAACACACGACCATTCAGCGGTTGCGACGGAACTGGGTGTCCGCTTCATCCCGTCCCCACAGGGGGTCACTTTGGTCCAGGGCCTGGGGAATTCTGAGAAGCCGGCGGGTTGTTTGTATAGGACGACCTATCGTTTAATTACTGACCGTTCTTATGTTTGGTTGGTTTCACCGTTTTGTGGTTTACGTGGGTCTGATCGGATTCAACTGGCCAGTGCGGCCTTCTGATTGTACTTAATGGCCTTTGTCCCGTTCGCGCCTCGTGTACGCTCGAAGTGGTCAAGCGTCCCTCATGCATCATGGGTCATCAAGGGCATGTATATTCAAAATCAGGGTCCGGGGGACCGTTCACGTACGGACTTTATCTTACACTCAGAACTTGTCAACTCCAACCCGGATACCTCTACAAAATATATCGATACCCGCTCCACCTGTCTCCCCTTTCCCTCTTCGCGTCTTCGACGGTCGCGAACCTTCCGTTGAGCCTTGAAAGCTTCTCAATGGTTTCTGGATCACCTACATCACAGGATGAAATCAGTCGACGGCATGGCCAGGCGTTGCGGTCGATGAACATACCCTTATCGTTGACACCCTGGATGATTTCACCCCTCATTCCCTGGTCACGTCGTGCGTTTTTGGTCCTTAGCGTGAGGTAGTATACCACGGACGTCACTAGGGCTAGCCCGATATAGAGGAGGACGATTCCGTGACCCAAAGTGTACCATGGTCTGTCCCGAGCGCGATACTGCGGAGAGTCGATAGTGAGGGAACGGGTGATGTCACTAGGGGATTTTGGCATACCACGTTCGAGCTGACGGCGCCGTTGAGGTTACCACTATATGCGAGGAGAACCGTCACTTAAGGCAGGGATCACCAATCTCGAGAAAGCAGATGCACAAACCGATGGACAATGCGATAGATACACTACGATTGTAGGATCCTCGACGTTATTCGAGATCCATGCACTCCGAACTGTCAGATAGGAGGAATCGCTTGGGTAATGAAGAACTCGCGTAGTACTGGCTGCGGGGGGAAGCGTCGATTAGATGTGTAAAATGCGGAGGTATTGAGTGTTCACCAATGGTCGGGTAAATTCCGCTGGAAACAGTGGTGGGTTCGTCAGTCGATCTCTCCCTGGGGCACCCATCGCACTCACCCTGCGGCAAGGTACACGGCAACGTATGATAATGCAGGCGTCCTGGAAGAAATCAGAACGATGTAGCCGGTAGCGGCTGCGTTTCGTCAGTTCGCGTTGTCCGTGCGACTTCAGGTCGTGCCTCACCTATACAAAGGAAAATACTAGGCAGCTTCAATCGACCGGACTCCCATATGAGAGCAAGAATACATATATGGCAAGTCGACCACGTCCCCCCTTGCGATCACCGTAGAATCCAACGGCACAAGTTATGACACAAGCGAAGACGTAGATTGAAGTAGAAGATCGCCAGGCATAATAGATATTGTTTATCGCTGAGGTGTAGGTCGTCTCCCAGGTGGTAGAGCCGTTGGAGGTACACGTCGGGGGCGGCCAAAAGGAAATAGATCGACCAACGTACCCTGGCGTTCCCGATGCTTGTACGATCCAGGAAGCTCAGAAGATACAAGAACGACAACCAAGGGAGGAGGCGCCAGTCTATCCTTCGGACAATCTTGGCCTCGTCGACGCCCGACACGTCTACGTCGGGTTTGTACATAGCGGCCACGGTCGGAACATCCACTCCGGGCGTTTTTTTCGAGAACGAGCTGAACTCCATCGGTACAAAATTCGGGAAGGGGTTGCTCGCAGGGAGTGCAGTCACCCAGGTCTCCCAGGGAGAAAGCGTGACCGCATGACTGTCAATCCCAGGAACGTCCTCGGAGTCGGATTTGGCTCGAGTCCCGGGCTCTGCCGCGGGAGTTTCATTTACTCCCGGCCCGAGAGATTCTACGCTGGCTCGTCCACCGCCGCGATTCCGTCCGTCCTCGACCTCAACCGCCACGAAGAGATCCACCTTTGATGGCGCAGAAACAGAACACACGGCAAGCGGAGGGAATCCTCAAATTGGTACCCGATAGCGTACGAACCACCATTTGGATTTTTTCAAATTCCTGCTTGCTTGGCGTGCTGCTGACCTGCTCCCTTTTCGGAAAATTCGACTTTCAGATCACCCAAGGACGGAGGGACAAACATATTGATCACATGTCGGTATTGTGTCTTACGTTTGATCTCACATGGTGGCTCGTTTACCCCATTTGGTTTTCAAAGTTAACCGCCCATATGTCTTATTCGTCGTAATGTTCCTTCCGAATATCTAGACCGTTGCAGCGAAAACGCGGACAACACTACACGACAACTTAATATGGCCGACAAGCGGCAGAGCCCGGGACTGAGACAGTAGCAGGAGGTCGGCCCGTACTGAATTGAAATCTGTCGTTAAACGAATTCTGTGAAGACTAGGGTACCCTCCTCCTGTTGGTGAGGCTCACTCACTGCATCTATCGTCACAATCCCCCTCCTCCCTAACCCGAACTTATGTACTTGCATAGACGAGAACGATGCACGTAAATACAGGCAACGGAAACAGCTAAAATCGAAACGCTTGTGTTGCCCCATCCATTCCTGAGCTGGGGTCAAGATGGTGAGTACTTGAGTGGTTGACGGTAAGAAGATGTTCGCGGTGACCGTCGCTGAGGTTCTTGTATATCGTGTATTGCTTCTATGTGGATGGTGGATCCGGATGTGCTATGGACGGCTAGAGCTACAACACGGCGTTGATGATCAACCCTCTTGTGACTTCCTGCTCTCTCTCGACTCTCTTCGACACATGGAACACCATTAAGCCCAAAGGCCCCCCTCGCTTCACTCACTGACGGGGTACTCCGGAGTCCCCCTCACTTTAGCATAATCCTCCGCCATTGTGCACCTACGACCAACAATAGATCCTACGATCCTGCCCTCTCCCTCACGTTGGCTTCCTCCATGGTCGCGGGCAACCAGCAAACGCTGCTCGGGACCATGGCATTTACCTTGGTAGTCTTCCATAGCCTCTGTATGTTCTCAGTCCTTAGTCGCGTTCGCAATCCATTTGGTATTTCTACCTGTCCGGGATTCAGCTTGGAAGGTGACCTGCGTCTTCTGTACGGAGGATCTCGACGCCTTTTCGTATCATTTGCGCGTGATCATAGCGGTAGAAACGCCCAGAGCTATGGCATCCCTTTCAAAGGATCAATCGGATTGGCCGAAGGCACGGAGGGGGCGACAAGTTATACACTTCAAATCACAGGGGTACCGGTGTATATGCTCGTCCAAACCACTCAGCCATAAAACGTTGAAGTATTCCATACACATAAAGGGCTGACACGGCAAACCAACACTGACGAGAACCTGGGCGAAAACGGACGGATGGTACTTACGATGCAAACCTGCTCGCGGCAGATATATCCGCGTTTGCGCCCACGATTAGCGCTAGGGTGAACAGAGTCCGAAAGCCACGAGGCCAATCAACCGTTATCGCACCACCATCTATCGAACCATCACCTACGCTGATTCGACATCGACATGGACGACATACGAGGCTCGTTCTCCAAAATGAAGAAGAAACTTAAGCACCGACTAGCTGGGGGAAAGCATAAACCGGACGGAACGGGGACTAACCCTGAGGTGGAGACGGCCGACTCGACGAGTTCGCTCCCGCAACCAGAGCTTCGCACCGTAGCGGACGAAAGTCACGACCAAGAAGGTGATAGGGCCAACACAGCTGGAGAGCGAGTTTTTTCGACGGATCAACCTCTTCAGCCAGCGGAGCCAGAATCTGTGCCAGCGCGTGAAGACGATAACGGTCAAGGAGGGGAAGTAGCAGGCGTCGAGGTTACGGTGGAAAGTGGATGCAGTGGGGAACCCGAGGGAGTCCACCCCTCTCCATCTGCTCCTTCGATCTCACACGGTGGGAAGCTCGACGGTACGTGAACATGCTCGTTTCGGTCGCCCTCTCTGACCATTCCTTCCGACAATGTAGACACCTCCGTCATTCCTGATCACGGACAAGACGTTGTTCGTCCCGACGAATCCCTCGAACCGGGCGCCGCCGCGAATGAGAACAAACCGAGCTGCAAGTCTGCCGCGTCTGCCACGGCCGAGTTGCTCTGTGGAGTAAGAGACTCCGCACGTGCCTTCGGTCCGCTCAGGTCTATCGCGGGATCTCTCTGCCTTATTCTCGACGATTACGAGGTATGGCCTCATTCCCGCACATCCGGTCCCCAATGCTTACGGTCGTTCTAGCGGACAGAGGTGAATAAGCATGCCATGGAATCATTGGCACCCAGGGTCAAAACTCTTTCTGAATCCCTCTCCGATCCTATTCCTCCGGGCGACGTCACTGAGAAGGAGAGGGCAAAAGAGCTGGAACGGTGAGCCTACATTCTCCGAGATCAAGAGCCGGGCCTGACGCACGAGGGTCATCAGGAAACTGGAAGATATTGGCCAAGCCATGGACTCGATAACATCCAAGAAGGAACTCGCGGATTTCCTCAAAAACCCCGAGAACGCACAGAAGGTCAACGGTCTGGTGGAAGATGTTCGCCATGCCTTGATTGACTATCAGGTTCACACTCATAAAACACTCGCTCGCATCATATCTAACATCCGCTGTAGACGTCGTTACGACTGGATATCTCTGCCGAGGATTGTCAGCAGATCGTGAGTCTTACTCCCTCGTGGTCCCGACTTCCGTAGTGACTTGTAAATAGGGAGATGCGGATCACCGCCTTCTGGAAAAAATGCGTCACACCGATGAGGCCGGATATGGTTCCGGGAATAGGCAGGGATGCCTGAGGGGAACTAGGGCAGACGTCCTCCTGCAACTCGAACGTTGGTTGAAGGATGAACAGGACCACCACGTGTTCTGGCTGAACGGCCTTGCGGGGACCGGGAAGTCGACCATCGCCCAGACGTTCGCCGAGATCGGCTTCGCGGATGGAAGGCTCGGTGCCAGCTTCTTTTGCTCGCGAGACTTTGAGGACAGAAGCAACCTCCAAGCCATCTTCCCGACCCTCGCCTTTCAGCTTGCCTATCGATACCTCCCATTTCGAGAGAGGCTGCTCTGGGTCCTGAGGTCCAACCCCGGTGTTGGGCGGGAGTCGCTTTGTTCTCAAATGCAAAAGATCATTGTTGGCCCATTAGAAGCTTCCCGCATTCGGACGCTTATCATCATCGACGCCCTTGATGAATGCAAGGATGAAGAACCCGCCTCCGCCATCCTTTCCGTCCTCTCCCGTTATGTGGACAAGATCCCCAATGTGAAGTTCTTTATCACCGGTCGGCCAGAGCCTTGGATCCGGTCTGGATTTCGCCTCAAATCACTCCGACCCATTACAGAAGTCCTCAGGCTGCATGATGTTGAACGCTCCTCAGTGGATAGGGATATCAAGCTGTTCTTCAGGATTCAGTTGGCCAACATCGCTGGAACCCGAAGTGACTGTGACTTCACACAAGATTGGCCAAACCCATCAGACATCAACACTCTCTGCAAAAAGGCAGCAGGATTTTTCATCTATGCTTCAACAGTTGTGAAATTTGTTGCATTCAAGAACTACACACCCACTGAACAGCTGGACCGGATCATCTCTCTCCCACAGAGCACTGTTCATGAAGGTCAATCTGGGATTGACCTTCTTTACACTCAAGTTCTGGAGCAAGCAGTTGATGAAGTGGGTGCTGATGCTGGGGAAATCTACTCCCATTTCAGGACTGTAGTTGGGACAGTGTTGCTTGTGCTTAACCCCCTTCCAATGACAGCACTCTTGGACCTACTGAAGATGAAAAACATCTCTACCACCCTCCGTTCCCTCCATTCTGTCCTCCTTGTCCCAGACAACACAGAAAACCCCATTCAGGCCTTTCACAAGTCATTTCCTGACTTCCTCATAGATCCAATCCGGTGCAAGGACAAACGGTTCTTTGTGGAGCCTAAAGTCCATCACACAGATATCCTACTTTCATGTCTCAGGCTTATGGGGGAAAGGCTAAAGAGGAACATCTGCAACCTTGATGACTATACTGTTCTCAGTGAAGTTGAGGATCTTCCTACTTGCAAGAAGGACCATATTGGGGAAGCTTTGGAATATGCATGTAGATTCTGGACAAAACACCTCCTGAGGGTCCCTGGCAACAGTCCCCATGTTGGAGAGGTGCAGAAAGCAATTGAAAAGTTCTTCACATCACATTTACTATATTGGATTGAAGTCCTTGCACTTGTGGGGGATCTTGATGTTGGGGTTTATGCCATGAATGATGTTGAGCAATGGTGTGCTTTGGTGAGTGCTGTATAGACAATCTGCTGGGACTTGTGTTTATGTTTCCTTTTTAGGCAGGTGTCTCATGTATGTGGACAAATGACAGCCAGCAAATGCTTTTGGACAATTTTGATGCAATCCACAACTCCCCTTCTAACCTGTACCATTCTGCTCTCCTACTTACCCCATCCTTATCTTGGCTCTGTGCATGCTACATTTCAGAGCTCCCACAGGGGGTTAGGGTGGTCAGGGGCCTCCTAGCAGAATGGGGGATGTATTCCCGCACAGTTCTGTTGAATAGTGATCCATGGTCCCTCTCATACTGGAACAACACCATTGCAGTTGGGTCTTATGATGGAGACATCCTTATCCTCAATGCAATCACAGGAAGCCAGATAGCTGTCCTCTCTGGGCACATACACACAGTGTCATCTCTCGCCTTCTCATCAGATGGGGCATCACTTGTATCTGGAAGTCATGATGACACTGTCAAGCTCTGGGATGTGCAGACTGGTGGTGTTGTTAAGACATTCTATGGTCATACTCGCTGGGTTCACTCTGTTTCTATTTCAGCAGACCGCACTTTAATTGCTTCAGGGTCTGAAGATGGAACACTTCGTTTGTGGGACATTGAGACAGGGGAGTGTTGTCATGTTATAAAGCAATGGGCCCCAGTGACCCATACCAGGTTCTCTCCCACAGATCCTCAATTCCTTGTATCTGTGGCTGGTGAAGTTGCTCAGTGTTGGGACATTGATGGTCACAAAGTTGGACCCACACTGTTTACTCATGGCATTGATTTTTCCTCAGATGGCACCCAGCTGGTCTCATGCAAAGAGAGTGGTGTCACAGTCCAAAACATTAATTCTGGAGTGACCGTAGCCAAATTTAATGTGGCCAGCCATTATTGTGATTTCCCCCCATCCCCACCTTTGGTTTACAGTATGCCCTACAGTTATTGTGGTCCCTGCTTCTCACCTGATGGTGGGCTTGTGGCTACTGGGGCCAGTCACAATATCCAAATTTGGGACATCACTGGCACAGACCCTCACCTTGTTGAGAACTTTATTGGCCATACCCATAATATTACCTCCTTTACATTTTCTTCCCCCTCTACCCTCATTTCAGCATCTTATGACAGATCAGTCAAATTCTGGCAGATTAGTACCTTGCCAACAGACCCAGTTGTGACCAATCCAAAATCTACATCCCTCACCTTAGTTCCAACTAAGTCTGTTGCTCCAAAAGCGAAAAGTGGAACCATTATCCCAAATGACTTGCCAGATGGGGCAATAACAGCCTGGGGTATCTCAACTGACCCCTACAAGGGGCCTGTTGAAATCCCAGCTAAGGATTCCCACCAGGGAAATATTCAGCTGGTTGGCAGCAAATTGATCTTTGTTTGGCATGCAGACCAGAAGATCAACATCTGGGATGCTGAGAAAGGGAAACTCTTGCAGACAATAGAGGTGCCTGTAGGTAGGGTTGTTGACCTCAGAGTATCAGGGGGTGGATCCAAGATTTTCTGCCTGTATGAGGCATCAATTCATGCATGGGATATCTGGACAAGAGAGGTTGTGAGTAAGGTGAACAGTTGGCAAAAGCAGAAAGAAATCCTTGCAATGGATGACTCAAAAGTCTGGGACTCTGGGATTCCAGGCTCACCCACTGATGTGTTGTCCAATGAGCCCCCAGACAGGCCCTGCCTCAGGGATACCATGGTGTGGGAAACCAAGATGTCCAGGATGAAGGATGTGGTCACTGGGAAAGTGGTTCTGCAGCTACCTGAGAGATTTGGAAGGGTAGACCATGTGCAGTTGGGTGGCCAGTATCTGGTTATTTCTTTTAGGTCAAGAGAGGTATTGGTTATTGACTTCAGCAATACACTTCTCTAGTAGAGACACATAGGACATGTATTATTCTTGCCTATCCCTTCAGTTTCATGTATCAAATGTTTCATTTCTTGGCAGGTACAGTGCTCAGACATATACAATATAACCAGCCAATGTGTTGTCCACACAGTATATGCATTCAATTAGCAGAGTATGTGATCACCAAGATAGTGGTGCCCCATAGAAGGAAGATCCCCATTTATGGTAATGCATTTCAGATTACTTACAGTCCAAAAAGGTGTAGGGTACTACAGAATAGGGAGTGCAATGATCTAATGAACATATACACAAGTCAGGTATATACAATGAGGCTCATCAGTAAATGTGGTGGGAACTTATTTCTCACTTTTCTGACCTTATTCAGCGCTTTTCAGCAGGTTACTTGGTTATTTGTTGTTGCATAACGTAGGTCCACAAATTATGCAATTTCAAGGGGTCGAAATGGCAGGGGACCTGCGTGAGTAAGCTCAAATAAGATCAAATAAGAACAATAAGTAAATAATCAAATGCCTCTTTTTCTGATGATGAATGTGAGGGTATAGGTGTGAACCCCAATCTAAATGAGCAGCTCCAACTGAGTGCTCAGGGCACTAAGACACGCATACATCCAGGTTGCTGGCCACATTCAAACCTGTTCCGGAGACACAACCATGGAAGAAAGATGGATTATAAGTAGCCTAACCCTAGACAATACAATACTGACTCACCTGGATAGAACCAGGAGATGGCTATAATCAGGTAGAAACCTGACAACGGACGTCTGCCACCGGACGAAACTTGGAACGAGCAGCACGCAAAACAAGGGGACATACAAATAAGAATAAACCCCTCCATCCAATTGGATTGTCCATCCACCACGACATAATTCATGGTATTAACTACGAACACGGGTGGGGTTGCATCGTGGGTTCCATTATGACAGGAGCGCACGAAGCAAAGGTGGAGGCTGGAGTTAAACGTGGGTCGTAGAACACCTCGGAGGAAACACATACTCGCGAGATACAGTGCCACCGTTTCAAACGGATCGGCCCAAAGAGCAAACCCAACGGGATCCCGTTATCCATCCGACGATAACGATGAGAGGGGTGACGAAGAGAGAAAGTTGCTGTCCAAGAAGACGTGATTGCGAATCCATGACGCGAAAAAACGGTTACTTACGGTCGTAGAACCGATGGCGACAGCGCTGCTCAACATCAGTTGATCCTTGACCGAGACATTGGCGGCGGTCACACAGTCTGCAGAAGAATCCATTATAATCAATTGCCAGCTCGGCGAAACCACCCGCATATCTGTAATCGCCCGCACGGTGGGTAATAGAATGAACCATCCACTCCTTCCTGACGTATCCGGTTACAGAACTCCCGTTCACCGTTACCACCAATCAATCGGCAGTCCCGGCGACCAACTGCAAAGGATCCGGCCAGAATGCCTATTGTCGATGTGGAGTGTATTTCGATCTTACCACGGAGACGACCGCAATAATCGCCACGGTCATAAACCAGCTCAGTTGCAGGGCCTCGGCCTCCTTGGTATCAGTGATCTCTGGCATTGCCTCTTGGCCCAAAGGGTTCGGGTGTTCTTCACCCCCCACTGTAGGAATTAGGTTGGTTTAAAATTGACCAAGGCTTTTTGACCAACGATCGCGACACCTTCCTCGTTCGGCAAGTTGGTCAAAAATTAACAAAAAGAGGTACACATTGACCAACGTCGGTCG
>Ga0307517_10014422_pt1 | contig 10615 bp, 6 predicted proteins | sample 23_EM_MG_FD_194515 | JGI IMG/M metagenome (GOLD analysis project Ga0307517, IMG submission 194515) | Populus trichocarpa ectomycorrhiza microbial communities from riparian zone in the Pacific Northwest, United States - 23_EM | ecosystem: Host-associated > Plants > Roots > Unclassified | place...
TGAATCACAAAAAATGGCAAAAACAATCGCGAGAGATAAGGGTCTCCAAGGCTGGAACGACGTGGCGGTTTGAAGGGATTTCAAACCAATATACATCCCGACAAATATATGGCCGCACTATCTTGAACACATGACATCTGAGCGGTTCACATGACGCTCACAGTCCAGTGCTGGCAACCAGAATCGGCCAATTCATGGCTTGGTGACAACGCACACCGGCGGCTCTGTTCCGTTTGCTGCACATGCGAAACAGATGGTAAGATTAATTTAAATGAAATATATTGTTAAATTAATTTTTTGTTAATTAATTTTTTTCATTATAGGCTACGTCTCTTGGACGTGAGCTGAGCCTAATGGAGCTGTTTGTTGAGACGCACGTGTGGAGTCAAAACTGCCAAAAAGGGGCGCAACAGTTTGTTGACAACCATGCTCAACACCTTTGTGGTATGTTTGTTCAACCATTTTATTTTGTAAGTTATTATTTTTATTGAATTGAATATGATGATTACTTTTTTCATTTTCAGGAGACCTATAATAGCCGGTTGAGGGAGATATATGGGGATGATCCTTCGACCCATCCGGAATTCGATTCGGATTTGTGGATGGATGTTGGATCGTCCGGTGGACCCGATAAAAATTGGTTTTACAGACAGAAGCTTGGTGCAAATTTCACAATCACCGATGCCTTAACCGACGGAAATATTCTGTCGGTAGTTCACACTCACCGACAGAATAAAATCCGTCGGTATATTTCAAGCGGGAAATTATTTTTTTTGGCGTGTAATTTCCGTCTGTAAAACCATCGGCAATTTTTTTTTACCGATGAATTTAGCGATGAAATCAGGCATTACCAACAAAAGGAAAGCCAACGGCATGTTTCCGTCGGTGAAGGCATCGGTAAAAAAATTACCGATGAACTATGAATCATATACTGACGGAATATTGTCGTCGATAAAACTGTGAAATCTTGTAGTGTCTATTTTGCCATCATCCCTCTTATTCTTCTTAGGGCGGACAAGGTTTTTTTTTTTTTTGCTTTTGTCCCTCATTTGTTTATATATTTTCAGTTTAGTCCCCTCATCAAGTCTTTCCCACATTAGGTCCTAATTTCTCCTTATTCACTTATGTGTGTTTCATACTTCAAGTTAGAGCTCTTGTCTGTTACCAATAGGTTCCTCTCTATTTACTAAATCTCATGTGTCTATTTTTAAGGGTTTACCAAAAAATACCCATAAATGCATGCTTTTTTTTTTGTCTTTTTCTAGGTGTGAAGATATTTTTTTACTATATTCTAAGAAACTAAAAGACAAACAAAACTATTAGTAAACAATTCTATTTTTTTTATGGTGGTGAAAATAATTCATTTTACTGTTTAGAAAAATTAGAAAAGATAAATATAACCTTTATGAATTTTCTAATAATTAATGAGCCATTGAAAAATGATAAAATTTCTCCTAGCACTAAGGCTACCGTAACAATCAACGATAATCTATAAAGTGTAATAAAAAAAAATCCCCCCACCCTGTGTTGGGGTAAATAATTCATTTTACTGTTTAGAAAAACTAGAAAAGATAAATATACCCTTTATTGATTTTCTAATAATTAATGAGCCATTAAAAAAAGAGAAATTTGCTCCTAGGCTACTGTAACAATCAACGATAATCTATAAAGTGTTTGAGAATGTGGTTACAGTTACTTTTCAAAATGTTTTTCACTCGAAAATGCATCAAAACAACTTTAGATTGATGTGGGTGCTGGTGTCATAGATGCTGATTATAGAGGCCATGTTGGGGTTATCAATCTAATGTTGATTTCGAGGTAAAGGTTGGCGATAGAATTGCGCAGTTGATTCTTGAGAAAATTGTAACTCCTGATGTCATGGAAGTCAAGGATTTGGATGCAACTGTGAGAGGTGTTGGAGGGTTTGTATCTACTGGTGTTTGAGCTTCTTGTGATTTGTAATGTTTTTTCTTAAATGTTTCTACTTTAGATAATCCTTATGAGTTTTATGGTTTCATTTCCTTTTTTATCTTTTTATTAACCATCTGCAACAAGGCTATATATATTTTATTGCTGTTTGCATGGATAGGAACTATAAAAAGAAGCATCATGTAAAAATATTCCACCAACGAAATCTACCAAAATTGGGATTCCTAATACTCATAAGGATCAAATTTCTATCAAATGAGCCAATTGGTTTAGATATAAAATATACAAAGAAGTCACAATGCTAAATACGATAAATACACAACACCTTTCCTTGTCCCATTGGATTGGGAACTGAGTGCACCATGTAAAAGTGTAAATGTAGCTTGCTCATAAACTTAACTTTTCCTTTCTTTTTTCTTTTGCTAAATTGTTTTTTTTTTATTAATAATAATACTCAACCAACAAATATCCTCTGAACTGATTTTTCAATTATTTTTTCAATTTACTCCTAAACAATAGAATCGACAAAAAAACTTATAAAATAGAAAGAAAAACCTTAACCCATCTTCATTGCCTCTTTAAAATTTCTAATTCTAAGTTTGCAAGTCATAAAAAAAAGGCAAATAAAAAAAAATCTCATAAACCCATAAAACAAACCGAAATTGAAAATCTTAATTAAATATACTTTGTTGCTGTTGCTGCTGATGTTGATGGTGCTCGTGCAATTGCATGTGCTCGTGCTCATGCTACTGTTATTGTTGCTGGTGTTGGTAGCGGTTGTGGTGCTGCTGCTAGTGATTGGGTCTGTTTCAAAAAAATAAATAGGTTTTTGCAGGTGAAATATGCAAGAATATTTTGGATTTATTTGTCTAAAAATGATGATTCCATGTATTTCAAATATTGTTGATAAAGATACATTAAAAAATTGAATTTCTTTCTACCTTTTTTTTTTATCATTATTAATAGAGACATAGAGAACGATTAAAAAGATGTTATGGGCTGGTTTTTTCTTTTTTTTGTTAATTTCCTAACAGAACAAGCCTATTCCAAAAATCATAATGCTTAGGATTGAAAATCAGGATTTTTTTGTTCAGAAGTTAAGTTCAAGGGGCTTTTTCTTTCAGTACAATTTGGCCTTCTTCTTTCCTAAAAAGGAACTGTCCATTCTGTTAACAAACAAAATGTGTAGTGATGTTTTAAAACCCATCTTCCCAACCAAACAACATTATTCTAGATAAAAATAATAGATTTAAATTGACCTAATAACTCATAAATTGATTTAACCAACTAATAATTTAAACTGTAAGTCAAGTTAGGTTGGATCTCGAATCAAATTTAACAACTATGTTAAGAACTATATAATATCTATTATTTTTTTCTTATAATTTTGAAAATATATTGTTGTATGTTTGAGAATGTGGTATGGTGATTTCTTTTTATGGAACTCATATAAAAAAAAAGAAAAAGGTATGAAAAACTTGCTTTTAATGATGATGTTTTGTGCATTAAAAGGATTATATATTAAAAAACAAACTATCACACCGAACAATACCACTTCCCAAAAAGATACTCAAATTCTTACCTTCAAAGACGGGTTTTTTTTTTTTTTCCGGGAGGAAGGTTAGCTTTTAGTTTTTCTAGTATAAGACAAGTCTAGTACTTAAGGAAGATACACGCACAAATATAGGAAAGTGCAAAGTTAACCTAAGTTTGGTGAAATTTGGGTTTCAGTTGTTTGATGAGATGTATTTCTTGCAGTGAATGACTAATTTATTAAGAGATCTAGACAAGAGACAATCTCCCTTGTCAAACCAATTTTTAGAAGTTTACATAGCAATTTGATCTATGGATTTCACACCAATAACCCTTTGTGAGTATTATAGAATGCACCTATACCATGTGTGTTCTTAGGATATAGCTCATCTCATCTTGGTTATCGTTGTCTTGATTTAGCTCTCATCATATTTATATCTCCTGTCATATTCGTTTTCATGAAAATGTCTTTCTTTTTGCGAACTCTGAACAGATAACACATACCCCAGTACCCTCCACACAGCCTACACACCTTCCACCCTTGAATCCTCCCCAATTCTTTCAACCTACCACTTTACCAACCGGCCCAAACAACACCCATGTTCTGCCCTCTGTCGTACCCCAACAGACCAACCATGTGAAACCCGAGAACAAATTATACAAAAAAAAAGGGGGGATTTATAATAATTTAAATTTTATTAAAATATAGAAATAATGTAACTACAGAAAATAATAATAATGATGATAAAATTTATTAGTTAAGGAGAACAAAAAAAAAAGAGGCTTAATTAAGAAAAAGGGAGAAAGATAGGGCCAAAACGGAATTAAGAAGAAATGGGACTATCAATACCCATTCCTTCTCTCACCCATGGCCGGCTGATAACATCAAGAAAAGAGGGGGAAGAGTGGCCAGCTATATGCAAGGAGAAGAAGGCTAAGATTCTTTTAAGTTAGTGAAGTAAAGTTTAGATTTCATCCAAGTAAGGAGTTTTAATCCCAATTTCTATGAAATTAACTTCAATTTCATTAGAAGTTCATAATTTTCTTGAATTGGGAATTAGGGTTCTTGAACATAAAATTTTGGGAAAATGCAGAAATGATTGAAATTAAGTGGACTAGAATAGTCTAAGTGCCTTAGAAAAAAAATGAAATGAGTGCATAAAAGAGAGGAAGGGAACTCTTGGTTTCCTTGGGCATATTTCGGTAAGAGACAATGCAAGGAGGGAAGAGAAATTCTGGTGGATTAAGTAATTCTTGATGCATAATTTAGTGATAGAAATGGTCTTGAATGTGGAGGGATGCAAGGAATAAAAAAAAACAGAGAGAGAACAGATGCAGGGTGACCGGCCACTAGAAGGGAAGAAAATAGGGGAGGAGAACTTATGATTGCTTAATTAATTAACTTGGTATAAATGACTTTGGGAGGACATAAATGAGACGGGTTTCCATTAATAAAGGAAAGACATGGTTGTATCTAATGAGGAAGTAGGGATTGAAGATAAATTGGAGATACCTTCTCCATTGACAAAACAGGGCAGGTTCGTTGCCTTGGTTCCTAAGGGAATTTGGATATGAAGATGATAGAATTCAGGGAGGGTCCCTTCATAGAAGTTGTATCCAAGAGTGTTAGCTTTCCAACGAGTCTAACCCCGCCTAATTTGGAGTCCTGAAACTCCAGATACAAATAAAAATATGAGGAGAGGTCAAGCTGCCACCCCTGTTGGCAGATTCGGCCAAGTCAATAAAATGACAAAATTTAGCCATATTAAGGGTAGAATTTGTTTTCTTGCCCTTCATAAAGTGTGTAACATTGTGTCTTAATCTTTAAAAAGGAATAAACTGTGATCAAAATTGAATTCATGATGTCCACTTGGACTACTAATGAGCTGAAAATATTAAAGGATAATAATGAGGAATCTTAGTGAGAAAGAAAAGATTGGTAAAAGAGAAATGAATATTATTGTCATTGTGTTGTGATATGTGGACTAATATGGAATAATGATGGGTGTTTATGGTTTCAGGAGGAACCGCGGGAGGAGTGCAACAACAACAGGGGAACGCAAGTCGAGCGTCTACAGCAGGTAGGTACTCCGTACCTATATCTCCTCTAGTTAATAATTATTTTAACTAACTATTGAACTAAAAAATTTGGTGCTTATTGATGAGGAAAAGAAAAGGGGGAAAGGAAAGGTTAAATGACGGGAAAATATAAACGGAGAACTAGATTTAATTTATAGGTTCTTTTGGAGGAAATGAATAGTAACAATGAATTTTAGGAATCACTGTTTCTCGAATTTGATTAGCCCGTCCCATATATGGGAGGCTAAAGATGTTAGCCAAGTTGGTTAACATCAGCATTACCGGTACGTGGGAGGAGAAATATAAAATTTGATTAACTATTCAGGTTCAGAATAGTTAATGATATCGGCGGGTGACGTCGATATTGGCAAAATTTTTAGACTTGATTAGGTTTCCGAGGTGAAAGTTAATGATGTCAAGAATCCTTGACATCAGCATACCCGGGGACCTCCCGAGGTAACATAGAACATTGATTAACTATTTCGGTCCAAAAGTAGTTAATGACACCAACGGTTGTGTTAGTGTCGACATTTTCATGAATTTGATTAGTTGACCCCAGGACGGGCAACTAAAGACACTAATGGAGGTCATTAGTGTCGGCGGTAGTCTTCCTAATGTGGGGAGAAGTAGTTAAAGGAAATAAATTGGATAATCCTTAAAAGGGGTTGGTGGTGGTGTATTGAATTGCATATGACTTAAGTAGGTAGATAAGCTGTATAAATTTTCTTCCATGAATTGTTTGTATTTTAGTTATTTTTAATTATATGGAAAATTTATGTTTTGCAGGTCCCTCCCATTCACGTCAGGAGTAGAATTTAGGTTCCTTGATCTCTTTTTGTATAAGTTAGGAACTTAGGGATTATTCATGTAATTTTGTTATGCTGTAAACATGTAACCTGAATAGAATAGTATACTCCTTATATTATTTTGTTTTTGGAATATTGATGTATTACTCTATGCTTGGGAAATTATAGTGTACTAACTTATGTTCAGAATGCTAAACTGTGTTGTGCTTATATATGAAATTTCAGTGCTTGGATGGTTCTCTTAAATACTAACTTATACATGTGATATGAGATGGAGATTGAGTATGAAGATTTGTCCTGAGTTTATTCTCGAATGAATTAAATGGTTGATTTGTACCAATTATGAATGTGATTATGGGTGGGATGTAATTATAATTGTGTGCAGGGTAAATTGTCGATAACTTGGGACCTCCCGGTATAGGGGAGACTTTGCCAAAATTTCATTAGTAATTTCGGTGAACTCAATAAAAAAAAAATTATGCTCCATTTACCCTTTATGTGGAAGTTAAACGGATAAATTGATTTAACTTTTGAGGCTGTTACAGTTGGTATCAGAGCCACTGGTTGAAGTTTCAGGGACTGAAATACTGATGTAATTTGGAAAATGTTGCAGGATGGCTCGTACATGACAAGAAGCAAGAGTAGACTCGTTCCCTATGCAAGGGAGAGAGTATGGCTCACTATATGGGAATGAAAATGAAGGGGACCCACTAATGGACACTGCCTCCCACCAACCTGCAGCGTCGACCCATTCAGAGAGGAAAGAATCAGGGGGGCATCAAGATGACCCTGCCTCTCATCGGGCCTGGAGCAGCGGGTGGTCAAGGACCAGAAGATAGGCCACCACTAGTGGCACCGATGGTCACCTCGAATCCATATTCGGACCCCACATTTTTGGAGCAATTGGTCAAGGCAGTAGCAACAGGGATGGCCGCAGGTGCATCCAATTCCACTCCTCGGGTAGAAAGAGTAGTCACCCTGGTTCAATGGGTGAAGGGCATGCGGAAAATGGGTTGCACGACCTATTCAGGGGAAGAAGATGCCGAAGTAGCAGGACATTGGTTGAGGAAGGTAGAAAGGGTCATAGATCAGATGCAGGTGCCAGAGGAAACTCGAGTAGACTATGTGACCCAGCTGTTAACAGAGAGTGCCCACTCCTGGTGGGAGACTATTAGAGAAAGAAGGGCAGGAGAAGAATTAAGGTGGAAACACTTTCGAGAAGAATTTAAGGAGCGGTACTACTCCGGGCAAGCACCGGAAAGAGAAAGAACAGGAGTTCCTGGATCTGAAACAGGGGAATATGACCGTCCTGGAGTATGAGAGGAGGTTTCAGGACTTATCTATCTTTGCCAACACCTATCTTCCCACTGAGCATCATCGGGTGGAACGATTTTGGGAAGGGCTCAGGCAGGGGCTGAAATTAATTTTGGTGGCTATGTAGTTTCAGTCGGTCCAAGAGTTAATGCGAGTTGCTCAAGGTATGGAAAGAGTAATGAATGACACCCCAAGGTTAACAAGTGAGCAGAGTCAGACTACAGGATTCAAAAGAAGGGATTTCATACATCCTATAGGGAGGAATCCTCGTTCAAAGAAAGGTAGGAGCGAGTTAGCATTTGGGCCACTCCCGAGAAAAGGGGGAGTTTTCTTCATGGTAGGAGTTCAGGAGGTGCTAGACGTGTTAATGCTGGGGGATTAGTGGGAGGTCAGACCCGCTAGGGGACAAGTGTTATAGGGGGTCCATGGAGCAGAGGGGACCTGTTTACCTGTTAAAGAAATGGTTTGGGAGAAAACGATCAGTGCAAATTTTGGTGGGGCATGGTGGGGTTACAGGCCATAGGCTGCAGACACCTAGTGCTAGGCTGTCATGCCCTGTCACAGAGAGTTCCAAAGGCTGCAGAGGGGTGCGGTTGTGCCATAGGCTGCAAACACCTGGTGCTGGGCTGCCATGCCTTGGGTGCTAGGTCCAGACACGTGTGCCTGGATACAGACCCAGGCAAGCAGGTTGGCAGAACCACGCACCTGGGGTCTAAAAGGTTGCTGGGTCATTGCAGTAAAACCTAATAGTGTTGGGTCCAGCTTACACCAGGACCCAATTGCGTTGGGTCTTGCTGGACCCATTAGAGTTGGGTCCTACCTCTAGTAGGACCCAAGACTTTAAATTTTTTTTTCTCATACGGTAAAGAGCACATAAATAGATGAGAATTTTTTTATATTGTACAAAAATTGAGTGGTGATATTTTTTTTTCATTTGAGGTTGGGTTGAATTTCCTTATTAAAACTGTTTGTTTTTGCCTTTCAAAAATGCTTTTAAAAATAAATGAAAATTATTTTTTTCTTTAATTCAAATTAAGATTTTTATTTTTTTCCTCTTGATTTTTTTTCAAAATAAAAGCATTTAGAAATTATAATTCTAATATTGTCATATTAAAGTTGATGGCGCTCTAAATAAATTTTTTATTCACATAATATACTTTATATATTTGTATTATATAAAATAATTTTTTAACAATAAATTTTTTCTTTACTTGAATTTAAAATAATTATAATGGTAACATTACTTCTCACAACCTGTTAATGGAGATGGAGTGTATCCCTCTTGAACCGAATTCAGGAGTTTAGTTCATGGTTGCTGGAAAATTGACAAAAGCAGAGAAGAAATGAATGATTTCTAACCTTGTTTCAGGTATGTTCTGCTCTCTTAATCCACCCCCTTTGCTACTGAAATCTTCAAGATTATTAGGCTAATTAGGATTCTTTATGATGCTAAATTTGTTCCTTCTTTATCTTGTCTTTAAGATTGGATAAATCTTCTCAAATTTTGTGTTGAGAACAGATTTTGCTGCTGTCATAATTTTGTTGTAATTCCAACTCTGCTGCAACTTAGACTTTGTTTCTGACTTGGTTTCTTGCAATATTCGACTATCCCAGCTGTATTCATTCATGGTATGTTAGAGGCTTATCTGCATCTTTCTTGGGTCCTGAGGCCCACTATTTTTATGTCAGACTCTCAGCCGTATTAGGATGCTCAACACTGTTGGTTTCCTGATCATAGTAGGAAACCCATCTCGTCCTCCAGATTGCGTCCGAAGTTTGGCCTTCAAAACAATTTTATATGAATTGGAGTCCCTCATTAAAGTTGTATTCCTGGATGTGCAGATGAATTTGGGCTTTTGAATATCCTGATTTCGATATTTGAACCTAAAGATATTCCCGTTTGAATTTCTAGTGTGAAAGTAGAGAATCTTGTTGCGAGTAGGATTCTGACCCGAGTTTGCAGGTTTGATTTGAGGTCCTAATGAGATCAGATTTTTTCCCATATACCTTCCTAGAAATCTTGACACGTGTACTTCAACTTAGATTAAGCGCACATTCTCATTCTGGAAGTCTAACTTGGCAAAAAACCTATCATAAGAAGCTAGATCCTAAAAGTAAAATGCAGAATTTCTTATCTTTTAGCGATTAATTCACGAAGTCTCTTCTGCATGCCAAACTCATAAAAATAACTTCCAATCAACTCGAATAAGTTCAAAATCCCTTAAAAAGCATAGTGTAAAAGGAAGAAAAACACATGTACATTTTGCACTTATCAATATTGCTGACAACAAGACCCTCCACTGTTGTGTATTGCTGTCAGTAGGACCCAACAACGGTGCTGGACTCAAGTTTATTGGGCTTAACTCTACTGCCAGACCCAATGATGGTGGGTCTGGGTGCCTAGCTGAAGCAGGACCCACTAAAGTTGGGCCCTGCTTCCACCAGGACTAAGTAGAGGTGGGCTCAATTGCCAACAAGACCCACTACTGCTGGGTATTGCTGTCACCAGGACCCGGTAGCGTTGACCAAGTCTGTTTCATTTGAAATTTGGGCCTGTAATTGGGCCGGAGGAAACCAGTCCCGCCGGGTCAACCCTAATTTGGGCGACTCGACTAAAACCCGGTAGAGTCCCCTTTTTTTAATTTTTTTTCCTCCAACCTAGAGACCCTTCTTGTTTCATATTTTTCAGTTAATTACTAATTCATTTCAAAATTGACTATATAAATATTAGAAGAATGTTTTATTTTTTCAATATGGGATAAAAAACATTTTGGTTTAAATACTTCAAGTTAGAAAAATAAGATAGTATCTTTTCAATGTGGGATAAAAGTTTTTTGAGGTAATCTTTTGAATTTAATTGTTTACAACATGTATAGCCTATATCCACATGGATTATTTCTAGATTTTTTCATATAAAATATTAAAACCTCAAATAATTTTTTTTCAATATTCCC
>Ga0307517_10014423_pt1 | contig 10615 bp, 11 predicted proteins | sample 23_EM_MG_FD_194515 | JGI IMG/M metagenome (GOLD analysis project Ga0307517, IMG submission 194515) | Populus trichocarpa ectomycorrhiza microbial communities from riparian zone in the Pacific Northwest, United States - 23_EM | ecosystem: Host-associated > Plants > Roots > Unclassified | place...
CAGATTTTGTCCTCTCCGTGATGTGTCATGGAGGAGTTTCTCAGGAATTTTTACAGGTAGTCTTGTCGCCTTTCTTATCCTGCAATGTGAAGCGCGTCACACATCTCGATCTCGATCTAGCCTTCGCTCACCGTCGTCGTCTTGGTCAATGCCTTACCAACCTCAAAAGCTTGCTTAATTCCCTTACGAATGTTCATAATCTCCACACGACGGCGAAGACATTGGAGATTCTCTCCGAGTACGGCAAGCCCGTTTTCCCATTGCTACATACTGTTTCGTTTCGCTACTTCATCCCAGGAGACAGTGCGAAGGCTGTTTATGGGTTTATATCATCGAGGAAGAAAGCTGGCGCTTCAACGATCCATACCCTAGATTTTACGAGAAGCAATACGCCTGAGTCATGCTTTCTGCCGTTTGTACAACACCTTCCTGGTGTCGAGGTTTTACCAAAAAAGAGGAACATTCGTGAAGATAGGCTGGTCCTGGAAGACTGCGCTATGGACCTATGAAGACTGCTCGCTTGCGACCCATTGTTTAATGATATACCCCTGCCTCTTCTCCAATTCCTGGGATTTGAAATATTTAGTCCTCCCAAAATTAGTGTTCGATCGTAATTTTTCAGCCTCACAATTGTAGATAGGTTCATCTTATATCATTTGACACAATTTGTACATAGGGTATATTTAGTACATGCAGACAAAGGAGCGGATATGCGAAGGAGCGAGATAATGTAGGTCACAATCGTACCTGGGGGTATGTAATTGACGTAGGGTAATTCTATATAACTTTGAAGAATCAATCTACACGATGGTTTGAACAATTAAACGCGGATCGGCGAAGCGACCAAATACGCTTGGCATCTGAACTCGAGCAGGTAAATGATAGGAACAGAAAACAAGAGAACGCACACCAAACCTAATAATGAACTTTATACGTCAGGTTAGTCACTCTTGGTTCGTGTATGTTTCTTCAACTTCTTGTTCCTTTGGCTCGGCTTCTTGTGATTCAAACTGCCAAAGAAAGACCCCCCCGCTCCGCGTTCTGAACCCGAGTCCGAGTCGAACGAATAGGAATTGTGTTGAAAGGTTTGGTACTGGGATGGCTGGGACTGTAAGAAATGGGAATTTGTCAGCTGAGGGAAAGAAAAAAGAGAGAAGAAAGAAGTGGGGCTGGAGGTGGACATAACTCGGAACGTGTGTCCCCACCATCACGAAATTTAATATCAACACTCACCACGATGGTAACGCCCTGTGCAGGGACGACTACATAACCACTAATGCCTCCGTTTATTGGGACGACCACAGGCTGGTTGGGCGTGGGTTGTATGGCGAGCGTCGAGAACCCTGCGGGGACGGGATATGGATGTTGCTGCACGACGCTGGCGGATTGCATCTGTGATGGCAGTTGACCAATCTGCGGCATCAGGTAAGAAGTACCATTAGGGCTTGTCAGAGGGGATATAAAATACGGCGTGGTCTGTGGAGGGGGTGGCCTTGAGTTGGGGAGGGTTGTCGATGTTGAGCTTGGGTGGAGACCGTGCGAACTCGAAGAATGGCGCGATGAAGTTCGATATGAACCAGATTTGTTCTTCTTCGACGATGTCGATGCATGTGCGGAAGAATAGGCAGGAGAATTCGGTCCCCGGGGTGTCGCATGGAATGCTGCTTGGGGATACGCCTGCTGTTGCTGTTGGTGCTGAGGATGCTGGCGCGCGGATTCGTCGGGTAGTTTGACGAAGGGGTTAGCAGGCTCATGTTGCTTCGTCCTGTCGACCCAATTGGCGATGGCAGCCTGCTTAGCCAGGTGTCTCTCGATGGCGTCCGGCGAGTAGTCATATTCTGTCATCTTGAATGGAGGGAAGCGTTATGTAAAAGGTGGCGGAAGGGCGGAGAAATAATAGTTTAGAAGGAGGTTTGGACAAAAGTGAGTGGACAAAAGAGAGGGGACAAAAGGATGCGTTAGGGGAGATCTACCATAACGAAACGGCACGCAGCGGGCACGAGCAAGCCAACACCCTATAATTTAGTACAAAGCGGATCAGGGCAGGCTGACCCCCGCGTTTGAAGGCCTTTATAAACCGGAATTAGAGGGCTTGTATAAAACGGGCTCGAACTCCGGGACTGGTCAAGATGAATGCATGCTGTTTTCTCGATTCGGGAAAGTGCGTGCATGCAGTCTAAAACTCTGCTCAGTAAACACAAAGCCGAGAGGAAGGGAAATGACTGGACACAGGGGCTGCGACCAATCAAGATATATACTGACGATAATATCCAAATAAGCAAGCGCTTTCTTTTGCCAGTCGTATCAAGAGACGCGAGCGTGGGGAATGGAAAAAAAGTCGTACGACTACACGTGATTATACAATGAAGCTCCGACCCAATTCATTAGAGGCTTTCAAGTTCCATCGCAAAGCATTTCTTTCTTCCTCCTCTTTCTGTTTTTACTCGTTATCTCAATCAACACTCATCACATCTCATAGATACGCTTAGGCTCGCTGTCGCTGACATTAAGTATGGACATTTGGACTGAATGTCATTTTTCTCTGCCCATTTCCATGCCTCGTTGCGACATCCTTCTTCTTTTTCCCCCTCGCATGGATTCCCACCGCGTTTCGACGGGTTTTGTCGTTGTGAAATGCCAGCGTCATCGATTCCGAGAGTTTTTGGACAAGAACTATCTTGGTCACATTTGCCGTATTCTGGAGGGTTGTATTGGAACCAAAGGAGAACTGTATCGAACCATTCAACCACCTTACCATCACTTCTGATAAAAAATGGTAAGCAATTGCCCAGATTTCACTTCACCTCATTTCTGTTGTAATCCCCTATCGGTGCCGTTGGCGCTGTGGCGCTATCACTGGATGTACTTTCCAGGGATAAAGATTCTGGGGTTTCTTCGCTTCGAGGCATGTCTGCACCTTAGCTCGGGGAGGCCGTACATCAACTTCCGACCGCCAACCTCTTCTAATCTCTGCTCTAGAATCGTGCTACGAGGCCTGGTCGTACAGACCCTCCCCTTGTCGTACTTTGGCGATGCTTTCTAGAGCACAGAGTTGAGGGGCAACATGATATTGTTTGCTGGCATCATCCTCGCGCATAGTGCAGATCTCGATGAGTTTGCAGTCCCAAATAAAGAATCGACCATGGGACATACGAGGGGGGTTCTACAGAAGGTTGGAGATGTGTTGCCGCCTTCTATTCTCGGCTGAGATAGTACATAGGCACTAACTTCGTCCCGCTGAATAGGCTACAATCGCTCTACCGTTGGAGCTTTATATCTTCGGCCCAGATTGTACCTCCCATAACGTTAGGGAGACCTCGGATACGTGAGTACTTGAGCACTGAACATATAAAAACCGTGACCCGCCCTTGCTAAAGTCTGTACAAGTGTCGTATCGAGCATCATGTTCTCCTATGCTTCCTGCATCTATCTCGCAATCCCCCGGATGTAGACTTTGGTGGTGGCGAAACATTCCTTATCATACTTATGTGTGGTGTGCGCAAGTTCCTTAGTGATTGGTATCAATATCCATGCCTCCGTACTTCCGGAATTTCGTCTTCATTATGCACTCACCGGATGAGACGTACGAGCTGCAAATAATCCTATTCAAGAAACTGGTGCGTCCCAGTTCTAAACTTTTAATCTGAAAGAGAAGTAAATTACGACCTCCATGGATACAAACGTGGTTTACGTCCCAAAAGTTCAAGTTGAAAAAGGTGATTCCATCGATGATTAATGTCCATAGTCGTCCCGTGATTTCAAAGAGAGGTTGGCTGTTTCAAATGATTTTGCCTTCGTTCTTTCTTGCTTCTCGATCTCGTTAACAAGCTGAATAAATGACTTTTCCAAACTGACATTAGAGAGTTGAACAGACGTGGTTGAGTACGTGGTAGGGGGCTTTGCGTCGATATTGAAGTGCTATCGCTCGTCGGGTATTTATGTATTCTCGATTTCCGTAGATATAAGTTGTATTCTTACACTAGCCGTAGGATATGAATAATGAAGCTTTGAAGAACCACATTCGGAAATGATTCGGGTAACCGACACTTATTTTGTGGGACGTACTTACCGTCACTTTCAACAGCACGGCAATTCTAGATGTACTGCGCAAAGTAGTGGTGTTCCAGAAACTAAGTTCTAAACTTGAATGTGAATGACGGAATTTGAAGCTGAAGGCCAACCTCACTATCGTAATCCATCGATGGCAATATTCCATTCAGGCAATGTTCCATTCAACACCATCCTGTCATTTGAGCCGTTCGGTAGTTTCGAGAGGTCAACAGGACGCGGGAATGGATATGTGAGCAAGCTGTCCGTAAAACGTTCAGTGAGAGCATGTAGCGATGGGCATGACGGTAGTGAACATTCTTCAAGTTCTTACCCGTCACAAGCGACAGTCCATATAAAATCCCCCACTTCTCTGCATGCCAGATTTTCAAAGTTCCTTCTCCAATCGTCACCATGTCGTCTCCTAATAACTTTCAACTACTACGAGGAATCAAGACGATCGACCTCTCCAAAGCTAAAGGGCCTAAGGATGCTACAGTTGTGGTTGTCCCGCTCCCCAAGGGTACTGTCGGCATCGTCTTCGGGGTAAGCTGGCTTGCCTCGCTACCCAATAAATTAAACCCCTGACCACTGGAACCTTCAGCAACGCACCGCGGATTATGATCAACGCTATGTTACTTACCTCCTCGATGCCGATGGCCTGACCGATGAGCAGGCAGTTTGGGATGCTCCAGATAAGAGCAGCCGCTTTAATATTACCAGATGTTCACCCCCAAACTTGACTATCCCGGACACCAACGTCCTCAGTATCGGTCCACTTCCCGAAGACCGCAATATCGCGGTTCACCTCTCCCACAAGGCGTCTGGCCAGGCCGACTATGAGGAGAGCATCCCGCAACATGACTCCGTAGGTATTTCGCAATTTTTCTTATCAATGACTGCGATGTCAACTTTTTCGTTTAGAAAGATTTTGAGATTGGCGGAATAAACGCCATCTCATTCACGATGGTGAGTGCCACGTTAAAATTCCTTCTGAGAAGGAAAGTGAGGAATATTAACACAGATTAATGCCGAGGATGGCGGCGATAAAGACTACCATGACACCGTTGTCGGTATTGCCGTGGTCTCGTAAGCTGAACTTTCCTTGGCCATAGGCATTAGCAACGTGAAGCTAATATCCGTACGATAGCACGACCAAGTGAGGGGCCCGACTTATGTAGCCATGCCATTGTTTACAATTATGCGCGGCTGCTTTGTTTGAAAGAAACTTGTAATTGTAGTTTGTGTTATATGTGAAATAATTGTCGTCAATGAAATTAAACCTGGCGTTTTTCCTGGGTTACTCCCATGACGGTCCTTGAAGGCGAATTACATCGAAGTCATGAATGAACGGAGATATGTCCGATGTTACACCCGAAATGTCTGTTGAATCAGGCGACGCCGTCCCGTCATTCAAGCCATTCGGTAATTCGGTAGTTCAAAAGAATGTCGGAATGGATTTGTCCTGTGAGCAAGCTGTCCACTCAATTCAAAATGAGAGAATGTACTAATGGTCCGACACGTGAATGTTCTTATCTCTCACAAGTGACGGTCCGAGTTGTATATAATCCCCTGGTTTTCTGTATGCCGTATCCTTGAAGTTCCACCTCTAACTGCCGATATGTGTTATTTTTTCACAGGAGGTTCTCTGAGTCCTAAAGAGGACCCCCCAAAAGTGAGTAACCCTTGCAACAAGTTGCCGATGTTTCACTGAAACGAGATATCCACAAGATCGATCCTTCCAAAGCGACTGAGGCATGCAACGCTACAGTCGCCGTCGTCCCGCTCCCCAAGGGCACTGTCGGTATCATCTTCGGGGTAAGTTGATCTATCTCGCTCCTGAATATGCTAACCGTCTCAATGCTTGGTTCTTCAGCAATGCACTTCGGAATACCTTCAACGCTATAATACTTACATAGTCGACGCCGACGGCATCGTTCTGGACCCTCAGGTGGTTTGGGATGCCCCATCCAACAGCAGCCGATTCGAAATTAGCAAAATTGTTGCCAAAGATTTCAGTGCTCTGGATCGCAATGTCCTGAGTGTTGGTCCATTCCCCGACGACCGCCATATTGGACTTCATTTCTCCCACAAGCTGGGGCCAAAAGACACTAAATGTGAGGAGAGCGTCCCGCGACATATCACCGTCCGTCTTTTGCCACCCCGCACATCCTTGGCGACGAGGCTAATTATTTTGTTAGCATGAGTTCAAGATTGGCGGAACAAACGCCATCTCATTCACGATGGTGAGGGTTGCGTTAAAAACCACTCCTGAGAGATGAAGTGAAGAATGTAAACACAGGTTAACACTGATGATGGCAGCGGTAGCGGTCCCAGCTCCTATGATACCGTTGTCGGTGTTGCCGTGGTCTAGTAAGTTGAAATTTCATCGGACATGGGCATCGATAGCGTTAGGTTGAAATTTATACTACAGCACGACAAAGTGAGGTGCACCAACTCGAACACTCAAGCATTCTGACGTGGTTCCATTACCTTTGGGACCAAGTGCTTGAATGGTTATAATCATGCGCAGCTTCTCTGTTGAAAGAAAGATGTACTTATCATTTGTGTTATATGTGAAATAATCATCGTTAGTGAAATTGGACCTGAATTGGACTCAAGATAAGCGTCTTAGACTGTGAAAACGCCATCAAGTTTCCACCTGTTACGGAGGATCACATAGACTAGTAACTACACACGTGTATTCTCTACCATATGGTTCGCCACAAAGGAGAATAAACAAGGATTTAAAATAAAATAAAAAGTTTCCACCTGAGTGATCAGGATTGTTGAGGAAAGCTGTTCAAATTTCAATGTGCTGGGTATCAAAATGGGAAATCGTGAGAAAAACCACGAGAGACGGAATTCAAGGAGTTCTGCTTGAACCAATAACTTGAGAACAAAAGTGTGTGAACAAAACGAAATGTCTTTTTCGTTTTCTCTTCGTTTTTTCCCGCCACGCACGTGCCTGAGAAGGCCCCGCCTCATCATGTGGGAGCAACTCGAGAGGAGCAGGTATCAACGGTTCTTGTGATCATTCAATTTGTACACAGACCCTACCCTTGTTACCTGAACGATTCGAGAATCGGGTGGGAGTTAGTATGGATGTTGATTTTTGGGAATTCCAAAATGAATAAATAAAATGAAATTTCTACGCAAGTAAAGGGAACATTCTTCACTCGTTTGAAGCATGAATTTTTGTTATTTGAAGTCGGATGTGGCAGATAGGGGCTGTGGCTGTGCAGTTGCAGATAACATTCCCATTTTTACAGCACGATTGGGGACGACACCCATCATTTTAAAGAGACAAATGCGTTCTAAAAAGTATTATAGATATTTCCATTCAGAGAAGATCAGCAAAAATGAATCCGGAAAGAGGCTCGCAACACCCGCCCACACCCATGCGGGTGTCATTCGGGTTTTGCCGGGAGGATACGAACAGAGGTATATCCCAAGTTTGCAGAGGCTTCGGGACATACTCCTTCGTGGGAAGTGTACAATTAACCTGTGAAGCGGAGGACGAAGTTGGCGTCGTTTGCAATTTCCGCGGGGTCTCTATCATCACCATACTCTCCCGCCATATCTTTTAACATTCGCCCAGCATTTATGTTGATATCAGAACTGCCATGTTGCGCGGGAGCCATGCCACATTCCTTAAATCGTTCACCTCTTGCGATTTTTCCTCTGTAACATTCAGGTGTCATAACGTCCTGTTGTAAATGCGCAGGGAATATCTATATATTATCCTCGTCCTACAGACGAGTTTATACACCTAGAGGTAGTGTAACTAGAATGTACTACAATATACTAGCTAAGTCCGAGATAAGTAAGCCAAGATAAATATTCGTAATACGAATATTCCAGCATATACTCGATAATGCCGGATTGCCCGATATACTTCCAATATTGCGAACCGACAGAGCTGTGCTGGTGGTGTTCCTCGCACTTCTCGATTCAGCAGAGACGTTAGAGATTGGCCACGAATCAGTACTTACAGCCATTTGCATAATTCCGTGAACATTGACATTTTCTTTCAGCACATCACGTGGACGTTCCCACAACCAAACAAAGCAGATAAGACAGACAAGGTTTGACCGATAAGTGCTTTCTGCTTTACCCCTTTCAAAAAAATATTTTTTCACGTACCAGGAGGCATGCATACGATACTGGGCATTTAATTTGCGCAAGGGCACAATACCACCCCCAGTATGCAAAACTTCCTGAAAAAGGAATGCTGTCTTCCACGTGACAGAATATTAATCGTTGCTTTGTAAACTAGCTCCAGAAACTTCAAATAATACTATTTTGCGCATTTACAGTTTAATAATAAGCTTGGTACTTTTCAGAGGAAAAGGGAAAGCTGCAAGAGCATGAAATCAATAGGGAAAGGGCAGGAGCGGTCCTGGAGCACCCTTTGTTTGGCTGTGGGACTGGGCACGTGACACTCGAAAATAAAATTGTGCTGTTCACGGAATTATGCAAACAGCTGTAATGTCCTCTCGGGCGTTTCTATTGCCTGACAGCCCCCACTCCCGGTCCTCAAGACTTTGATAATCGAAGGTGTTGATCGGGATGCGCCCCTAACTCTTTTGCAACGACGATTATCTCCTTCCTTGTGCAGCGCCGACGCGATTGTGATACCTCTGTCAAAGTCTTGGGTATCACGAAATGCGACTTCCATATCCGGCAGGATCTGACCGATTTGGAAGGGATGGACGGGACCGACGGGTTGATGGTGTTCTCCACTCAGGCACACGATAAGTACCGTTGTGGGAGCCGAAGTCCAGAATTGCTCCATATATAAATAGATGCCCAAACCCCCAATCCGGTATATGTAGGTTAGATACCTTTTCTCGATCCCTTTGTGATAAGGGTTTGTATGACAAGGTGGTACAAGTTATTTTCAACCACGTAATAGACGCGTTGACATTGTCGTGTTCGAAAATCTCATGCTAAGCTGTACAAAACTGAGGGAAGAGTGCCATACTCTACTAGTACCTCCGTTCATATCAAGTATTCAACCTCCACCGATATATCCCCTCCTTTCAGTAGATATTAAGGCGTATAAATTAGAATTCAGATGGTGACAGTCAAATCATGGGATGAATCTGCCTTTGGCATGTGGATTCAATGAACAAATTGAATATCCTCTTTCCTGCAGCATGTTTCATCCCGTTCTCACTGGCTTGTTTCCCCTTCTCTCCGTCTCTTACATTCTATCACCTTATTCACAGTAGCCACTCTGATGGTTTATCCGGGTCCGCTTCTTTGTCGTGCACTCTGTACCCTGATTCTTCATTCTCTTGATGGCATTTCCCGCTAACCTGTCGTTCCAAAGATTTAGCGCATTACTTTTCCTTTTCTGAAAAACTTTAGTAATCAAGTCCATCGATCCGGTAACGCACTGATTATTTGCCGCTGAAATCTCGTATTATCCATTCCAAGGTACCGGCAAGTACCTGCTTGGTGCACCTTTCCCAATACCTCACCATTCAAGCTTTCCCGTCTTCTCCCGAGTTCCTTATCCCCAACTCTATCAGTTGTAATATAGCCCAAGATTATCATACTCCAAAAATACTTTCGATTGCCAACTCATGATTTAAAGTTCGTAACGTAAAGCGGCGACGCACGTTCCACCACCACCGCTTTGGAGTTCTACCTGGGGTTTTCGGTACGGTCAGAATGCAACTCTCCTTCGTATCCGGAGTAAAACCTTCTCGTTGTCCATTTCTTTCCAGAAAGACTCGTATGAGGTAGACTCGCGCCTGGGTTTGTCGGCGGCACCAACTTTCAATGTAATAGTCATCGTAATTTCCTGACCGCAATCTAACCTACTAAACTGTACTGGCGATACACATGGAATACTTTAACCAGCCAATTTTATCGATCCCGTTTCCATCATCCTTCATCCTCGACCGCCCGCAAGTTCAGCGTCCTCTCTACTCGAGTTTTATCGTCAGTATCTCAACTTGGTTCACAGCATCTTTCTAGTAGACGCTCTCTACTTATCCAGGATGCTGAAATTGTTTGGACGGCGCGCCTATTATTCATCATCGCCCCGCACCGCGATGGTGCCAATGTATGAATTCTAATTCTGGGATTGTTAAAGAGAACGTCTTCTAAAAGGGTGCTGTGAACCAAGTTGAGATACTGATGATAAAACTCGTCTGCAGTTGGACTAACCCCGATATCTCGGGCATACTTATCCCTAAGGAGAAATTTTTATGAAAAACGTTTGGTCATCACGCTCATGGAGGTAGCTGTACACACAGCCTTATGATAAGTATATCGCTCAGTGCTACTTACAGAGAAGGCAGTGTCAGTGTCCCCATCTGGGGGGCATTCCTCAAAATTCTACCGCTCATCGGGGAACGTGGGGGAACGTCTTTATGTCGGTATTTATGCCAATTATATTTGATGCAATCGACTGAACGGGATGTCCCTCTTCAAAGATGGGCAGGGATGTCCCAAAAAGGGGGGTCTTGTCTTGTGAATTTCCCAAAATAACCTGCTGCACGTGCCAGGATACATCACTGACACAACGCGTTTTGTCAAGCTCCTACATTCT
>Ga0307517_10014424_pt1 | contig 10614 bp, 9 predicted proteins | sample 23_EM_MG_FD_194515 | JGI IMG/M metagenome (GOLD analysis project Ga0307517, IMG submission 194515) | Populus trichocarpa ectomycorrhiza microbial communities from riparian zone in the Pacific Northwest, United States - 23_EM | ecosystem: Host-associated > Plants > Roots > Unclassified | place...
GATGTACTTCATCTTCGGCCATGCTAAGGATCTGAGCTTTAGAATCTTTCCCCAAGCCCAAGAGCAATTTTGTGGCGTCTTGATTGTCCAGAAATTCCTACCTCGCAACAGATTGGATCTGATCCAAAATTCCTATTTGGGACTTCTTAATGGTGAGAAATCTGATTCTAGCATATTTAGGATGGTAATTTTTGGATTTTTATTATTTTCTTCTTAGTTTTTGGGTTATTATTACTTATTTGAGTTAATTGTAAGTGGACTTCATATAAGTCCACCTAAGGGGGGTCTATTAGGGTTTCTTTAAGTCTAGAGTCAGTATAAATAAAGGCATAACCAAACATGTAAAGTTACGCAATTTTCAAATCAATAAACTTCTTTGCTGCACTTATTGTGTGTTGGTGGGATAATCTCCCTTCCTTGGTTCTCTAAAGAACTGAAAATGACTTATCGAAGAACAACTGGCTTCGTGGCATCATCCTTATACTTCTCGTTCGTGAATCAATATTCGTTGGGTGGGGGTTTCCGTTTCCAATAGTGCTGGTGCCTAGGTACAAGTTATCTTTGTGTCACACTCCTATCAAACCTGATTTACTTGGCTTTCCAGGAATTGGTGTCTTTGCGTGTGGGTTGCATGATCACGAGGTTCGCATCACAGAGTTTCAAGATCTATCAGGTTTGTATCCAAATCCAAACAAAAGTGACATCTTCTTGAGCGGTGCGTTAAATGCTGAGAGGGAACAAATTATCTGTATTCTTGGGTTTAGAGAGGGGGAGCTCCCTATGAAATATTTGGGAGTACCTCTTCTCTTGTCCAGACTAAAGGTTGTTTATTGTAAGGGCCTCGTGGATCGAATCACCTCTAAAAATCAACATTGGACTTGTAGAACACTCTCGTATACAGGTCGAGTACAACTGATTAATTCAGTTTTATTTTCCATCCAGGTCTATTGGGCATCTCTCTTCCTCTTACCTGGGCAAGTAATAAAAAATGTGGAGCAAATTATGAGATCCTTTCTTTGGTCAGGTTCAGATATGAGAACTACTGGGGCTAAAGTGACTTGGGATCAGGTATGTCTTCCAAAAAAGGAAGGGGGGCTAGGAATAAAAAGGATAACATAATGGAACAAGATTGCTTTGTTGAAACACATTTGGAACCTGTGCAATGACTCAGATGGCTCAATCTGGTCTGCTTGGATCAGATCCAATCTGTTGTGAGGTAGGAATTTCTGGACAATCAAGACGCCAAAGAATTGCTCTTGGGTTTGGGGAAAGATTTTAAAGCTCAGATCCTTAGCATGGCCGAAGATGAAGTACATCATAGGAGATGGCATGCCAACCTCTCTATGGTTTGACAATTGGCATCCTCACAACCTGTTAGCGGGTCTTACGGTGAAAGATTCATCTATGATTCAGGTATGGAAAAGAACGCAAAGGTGAATGTGCTGATTCATAACTTAGAATGGAAAATTCCTACCACTCAAGCTATTGGATGGCACCCCATTGTAGAAGCTATTCCTTCCAATTCTAATCCTAAGATGGGGCAAAAGGTTGAGATTGTTTGGTTGGATTCGCCAAATCATAGATTCTCGGTCAAAGTAGCTTGGGAGCAACTAAGAATTCATCATCAGATGGTTGAATGGCATGGTGTGGTTCAAGAATGCAACCAAGACATTCGTTTCTTCTATGGGTGGCTGTCCAACAAAAACTCACAACTCAAGATAGACTTCGTCAGTTTGGTATACATGGTCCCAATAGATGCTCACTTTGTCTCCGCAACAATGAAGATCACAACCACTTGTTCTTTGAATGCTCCTATACTAAAGCGATCTGGTGGGATGTTTGTGACAGATGTGACATTCCAAGAATGACAAAAGGCTGGGATGAATGGATTCGATGGGCCACTGTCATGTTATTGAATGTCTAGATCTTCGAATTTGTTCTTTGATCAAATCGAATGTATCATTCGCAATAAGCTTGATTTGATGAGGAACGTTCTACGAACAGATGAAAACAAAAAGATCCAAAGAACTTGGAGGGTCAATAACATAGATTCTTAATTTGATATTTAGTTGGTTGTATTGGTTCCCTAACGAATCTAGTTAGGTCTCTCACTTTTCTGTTCGGTGGCTAGCCTGTAGCCATCTATTGTTTTATGTTTCTGTTCTCATTGTAAATCTAGGGTATGCCTTCTTCTTTTAATACATACGTCAACTTACCCAAAAAAAATTCCACATTCTCAACCCCAATCAAAGATAGTTCTTGTTCGATGTATTCTTGGCTTACATAAAGCCTTTTATCCAATTTCACCTCCTTTTGTTGACTTCAAAATTGATCCTCTTTAACTTGTCGAGAACTCAATGGCAACAAAGTCACATTGTAGGTCACATCTTTATAAAATTACCACAAACAACCTAATAAAAACATGGCTAGCTGATATCAGAGTCACGTCACATAAAAGCTCATCATAATAGGTTCTAAAGGAAAAAGGCACACGAACCTGCTTTGTCACCCGAATCTCTCCAATCTCGTTAAGTCATCGTAAAATATACGGTTTAGGATGTGGAATAATAGCTAAACCTAATTTCTACACCAAACTATACGCAACATTAGTGCAACATCCATTGTCAATCATCATTCCACACACTTTATCTTGAATCTGACATCCTGTATGAAAGATGTTCTCACGTTGTTCTTCACAATTGTCAACTTGTGATGTGGACCGACCCAGAAATAGCAGCAAGGACAAAGGCATTGAAAGAGGCATTGAATGCATTGCTTTTGAAGGTTGCGACCAGATTTGAAGGGTCCATTGAAGTATCAAGAGGAGGCTCTACTACATCATATCCATGTGCAAGAGGGGCCCAATCCAACCTGATTTGGGCTATGAGGTGAGGACAACAAAGGAAACAAAGAATCCTACAACAACTTGGAAGCAACATGGGTGGCTACCCTTTTTTTTTGTTTCTAGGATTAATGGTGATACGATCCAAGTAAGGTCAGATTCAGATTTTAGTAGAAAATTTTCTATTGCCTAGTTTTACACTATTGAGCATAACTTCAAATTCAATCGTTGGATCAAGTTGAAATTTGACATGAAGATTCTGGAGGTACTGGTCTATGTTGGGGTAAAGTTTCAAATGAATCAGAGTTCGGGAAGAACATGCGATATAGGTCAGAACAGGCTGTTTGAATTTTATTATTTACTTTCTTTTGACTTGTGGACTTCCTATTTGGCAAGGATCCGTTTCGTATAAGGATCTTTTATGGGCTGTAACATAGTTTCTAGGCGGCAATGATTCATAAATGTTTCAGAATCCTTTTTTTACATGGATTCCTTAGTCATCCTAGATACAACAAGGAAAGAAGACTTCAGAATTAATTCTACCTTCATATTAGATTTCCTAGTCTATTTAGGACTTCTTAAGGGTGACAAATCTGATTCTAGCATATTTAAGATATTAAGTTTTGGATTTTTATTATTTTCTTCTTAGTCTTTGGGTTATTACTACTTATTTGGGTCAATTGTAACTGGGCTTCATATAAGTCCATCTAAGGGGGGTCCATTAGGGTTTATTTAAGTTTAAAGTAAGTATAAATAAAGGCATAACCAAACATGTAAGTTAGACAATTCATATTAATAAAACTTCTTGTTTCTGCACTTTGTTGTGTGTTAGTGGGATAATCCCCCCTTCCTTGGTTCTCTAAAGAACTGAAAAACAACTTATCGAAGAACAACTGCCTTCGTAGCGTCATCCTTATACTTCTCGTTCGGTAATCAATATTCATTGGGTGATGGTTTTCATTTCCAATAGTGCTAGTGCCTAGGTACAAGTTATCTTTGTGTCACACTCCAATCAAACCTGATTTACTTGGCTTTCCGGAAAGTGGTGTCTTTGCGTGTGGGTTGCGTGACCGTGTGATCACGAGGTTCACGTAAAATGGGTTGCATGGAAGGCTATAAATAAGCCTTGAATCAGTTCTATAATCTTTTATTTCATTCTCTTCTTCTCATCGTGGAACATAGATTTAATATTATAGGCTTTATTTTATTTTGTTAGCTACAACCCAAGGCTTGTTTAGATCAAGTTATGGGTTTTTTTTAGTTTAAGGTTTTTGGGTCAGTTTTGTAAGGGGGTCAAATTAATTCACCAGAGTAGATCCATCATGGTAAATTTTTCAAGAACTATTTAAACTCATGTAACCTAAATTTTGGCAGTCGTGGATTAATATGACTTCAAATTTTTTCAGTTTTAACGTGTGAGAGTGATTCTTGCATTCTTCAGTTTTTGAACGAACTGAATCTGACTCATCAAAGATTAACTAGCTTTGTGACGTGATTCTACTTTATTCCAATAATGTTGGTGCCTTGGGGCAGGTTTTCAATGTGTCACACTCCTATCAGACTTATTTCGGCTTTTCAGGACCAGATGTCAATCTTGATTGTGGGTTGCGTGACCACGAGGTTCACATCAGTTGGTATAAGAGTTAGGCTCCGAAACAAGGTCATAACTTCTGTTATTTTTGTGTTTTTAGTGTTCCTTTAAGTTTTTTAGTGTTTGCATCATTAATATTCTTATTTTTAGTTTTTTATGTGGCATCCTTTAAGTGTTATATTTCATCTTGTTACTTTCTCTAATCAGCATATAAAAGAGAGAGAGAGAGAGAGAGAGAGATTTGATGAAATGATGAGGATTAACCCAACACCGTGTAATCAAGCCAACAACCCATTGAAGGTGCCAATGGGGCCAATTACAAGAGCTAGGGCAAACAAGCTTAAAGAAGCATTGAGTGAGCTTGTACAGAAGATATGGAGCAAGATGGACGTAGAGGAGCTTGGGAGATCTAAGGAGCATTAAGGACAACCTCTTATTCATCTAATTCAGGTCCAAGAAGAGCCCAATTTGAGTGGAACAAAGGGCTGATGGTCTGGCCCCATAACAACCTATAATTAGGCCTGTTTTTTTTCCTAATACTACAAGGATAGAAAATCATCAATTTATTCTGCTAATTAAGTAAGGAAGTCGACCAACTCTTGTTCCTAAAGAGGAGAGGATTATTTATTGCTTTTCCTAATTAAGGAAATTTGCTTTGTTATTGTCCATGTTATATGAGGAAATCCAAGCTAATCAAGGAAAAGAAAGGGGCGGCAATAAGGAAAACCAAATAAGATTAATTAGGTTTTATTTTCTCAATTTATATGCGACAAAACAATACCAAATTTTATGTTATTTTTATTTCTTTATGTTTTATATTATATTTGGGTTTAATTGTAAGTGGGCCTCATATAAGGACATTAGGGTTTATTTTAGTTTGGAGTCACTATAAATAAGGGCATAATCAGACATGTAAGGGTGAGATAATTAAAATCAATAAACATCTTTTTGCCGCACTTATTGTGTGTTGGTGGGATAATCTCCCTTCCGTGGTTCTCTAAAGAACTAAAAATGACTTATCAAAGAACAATTGGCTTCGTGGCATCATCCTTATACTATTCGTTCGTGAAATTTTATGTGGAGTCTCCAGACAGGTTTTCCTACCATGTGTTAAAATTTCAGGTCAATCGGAGTTCGGGAAGGCATCACTATGCTAATCAACAGAGGTTGTACGAATTTTGTTATTTACTTTCTTTTGACTTGTGGACTTCTTATTTGGCTAGGATTCTTTTCCTAAAAGGATTTGGCATCTTGTTTTGGGAATCTCCTAATTCTACAAAGATCTTTAATGGGCTGCAATATAGTTTCCAAGTGTGGCGAGGTTTCATAAATATTTCAGAATCCTTTTATTATAAGGATTCCTTATGCATTCTAGCTACTATAAGGAAAGAAGACTTCAGAATTAATTCTACCTTCAGCTCAGATTTCCTAGTCTATTTGGGAATTGGTGTCTTTGCGTGTGGGTTGCGTGATCACGAGGTTCGCATGATGCGAACGTAGAGACTCTATTTTTGTTGTGGTTGGTAGGTTTTCCAACATGGCATGATGCGAACGTCGTGATCACGCAAAGACATCAATTCTAAAAAAGCCAAGTAAATCAGGTTTGATAGGAGTGTGACACAAAGATAACGTGTACTTAGGCACCACCACTATTGGAAACGGAAAAACCCCACCCAACAAACATTGATTCGCGAGCAAGAAGTATAAGGATGACGCCACGAAGACAGTTGTTCTTCGATAAGTCGTTCTCAGTTCTTTAGAGAACCAAGGAAGGGAGATTATTCCACTAATACACAATAAGTGCGGCAAAAAAGTTTATTGATTTGAAAATTGCGTAACCTTACATGTTTGATTATGCCTTTACTTATACTGACTCTAGACTTAAAGAAACCCTAATGGACCCCTCTTAGGTGGATTTATATGAAGCCCACTTACAGATGACCCAAATAAGTAATAATAACTCAAAGACGAAGAAGAAAAAAATAAAAATAAATAAAAATTCAAAAATTACAATCCTAAATATGCTAGAATCAGATTTGTCACCCTTAAGAAGCTCCAAATAAACTAGGAGAAATCTGATTTGGAAAATTTGTGTTGGTGCCCCTTTTGATGTCCTTGATTAGCTTGAATTTCGTTGTTTAACTTGGACAAATAAGTAAACAAATTTCCTCATTTGGTGTTGATTTAATTACTTTCCTTCCTAAGTTAGGAAAAGCATTAAGTAATCCTCCCCTCTTTAGGAACAAGATCTGGCTAACTTCCTTACTTAATTGGGAGAATAAATTGCTGACTTTCTATCCTTGTAGCATTAGGAAACAAAACAAGCCTAACAAGTCTGGTATTGGGCCGGACACATCAGCCCCTTGTTCCACACGAATTTGGCTCTTCTTGGACCTGAATTAGATGAATTAAAGGCTGTCCTTCATGCTCCTTAAATGTCTCAAGCCCCTCTTGGCCCATTTTGCTCCATATGTTCTGAACAAGCCCATTCAATGCTTCTTTGCCCTAGCTCTTGTAATTGGCCCAATTTGCACCTACAATTGGTCGTTAGCATGATTACGCTTGGTGTTTGGCTGATCCTCATCATCCCCTCTCTCTTCAAAAGGATTCAACCTCGAATCATCACCTACATCAGGTTTATAAGCATTGATGCAAACCTCGTGATGACGTGGTCACGCAACCCATACGCAAAGACACCACTTCCCGAAAAGCCTATTATCAGGTTTGATAGGAGTGTGACACAAAGATAACTTGTACCGAGGCACCAGCGCTACTGGAAACGGAAAACCCCCACCCAACGAATATTGATTCGCGAACGAGAAGTATAAGATGACGCCACGAAGACAGTTGTTCTTCGATAAGTCTTTTTCAGTTCTTTAGAGAACCATGGAAGGGAGATTATCTAACCAACACACACACACAAAGTGCGGCAAACAAGAGGTTTCATTAATCTGAATTGTCTAACTTACATGTCTTGTTATGCCTTTATTTATTTTTTTTGGTAAGGTTATGCCTTTATTTATGCTAACTCTAGACTTAAATAAACCCTAATGGACCCTCCTTAGGCGAACTTATATGGGACCCACTTACAATTGACCCAAATAAGTAATAATAACCCAAATACTAAGAAGAAAATAATAGAAATCCAAAAATTACTATCCTAAATATGTTAAAATCAGCTTTTTCACCATTAAAAAGTTCCAAATAGACTAGGAAATGTGATCTGAATGTAGAATTAATTTTGAAGTCTTCTTTCCTTGTTGTAGCTATGATGAATAAGGAATCTTTGTAAGAAAATGATTCTGAAACCTTTATGAATCCTTGCCACACTTGGAAACTATGTTGCAGCCCATTAAAGATCTTTGTAGAACCAGGAGATTCTCAAAACAAGCTGCCACATCCTTTTAGGAAAAGAATCCTCGCCAAATAGAAAGTGATTCATGCATTCTTCAGTTCTTGAACGAGCTGAATCTGACTTATCGAAGATTAACTGGCTTCGTGGCGTCATTCTACTCAATCCAATAGTGTTGGTCCCTTGGGGCAGGTTTCCATTGTGTCACACTCCTATCAGACCTATTTCGGCTTTCCAGGATCAGATCTTAATCTTGATTATGGGTTGCGTGACCACGTGATCACGAGGTTCGCATCAGTTGGTATCAGAGCTAGGCTTCGAAACAAGGTCGTATCCTTCTATTATTTTCATTATTTTTAGTGTTCCTTTAAGTTTTTCAGTGTTTGCGTCCATCTTCTTGTTCTTCGTGTCTGCGTTATCTAAGTAAAAAAAAAAGAGTTATATTTCATCTTGTTACTGTCTCTAATCATATCAGTATATTAAAAAGAAAGAGAGACAGGGATTAGTTGAAATTTGAAGGATCATTCAATTTTTGCTGCAGCAACACAACTCTTGGTGAACCATAAGCAAACCACTTCAGAATCAATTGAAACTTCATATTCAGTCTATTGGAGGTGAGATAGCATCATATGTTAAATTTAGGCTTATTCTGATATTGTTTGCTTGAGGTTTTAATTCGAGGCTCAATTCTGCCGCAGAAACACTACTCTTTGTGAACCATAAGCAAACCACCTCAGAATCAATTAAAACTAGATATGCAGTCTATTGGGGGTGAGATCGCATCATATGTCAAATGTGGGCTTATTCTGATATTCTTTTCTTGAGGTTTTAATTTGAGGCTCAATTCTGCCGCAGAAACACTACTCTTTGTGAACCATAAACAAAACACCTTAGAATAAATTGAAACTTCATATTCTGTGTATTAGGGATGAGATCGCACCACATGTATGGCAAGAACGGAATGCAAGGATCTTTGCTGGAATGTCTAGAACTTCGAATTTGGTATTTAATCAAATCGAATATATCATTCGCGATAAGCTTGATTTGATGAGGAACGTCCTACCAAAAAATAAAAACAAAAGGATCCAAAGAGCTTGGAGGGTTAATAAGATAGATTCTTAATTTGATAGTTAGTTGGTTGTATTGGTTTCCTTAACGAATCTAGTGAGGTCTTAGTTTTCTGTTCGGTGGCTAGCCGGTGGCCATCTGTTGTTTTATGTTTCTGTTCTCATTGTAAATCTGGGGTATGCCCCTTATAATCTTTGTATCTTCTTCTTTTAATACATACGTCAACTTACAAAAAAAAAGGGATGAGTTCGTACCATATATTAAATTTGGGTTTATTTTGATATCGGCTTCTGGAGGTTTTAATTGGGGGTTCAATTCTGCCGCAAACTAATCATACAAGGGGTTTGGGTACCTAGACATAAAAGAACGACCTATAAATTGATTATTTTTCATTTCAAGATCGTTTGGTCTGGGTTTCAATTCTGTTACAAAAACATTGCGTAACAGGTTAGATTTACGTCAAGTTTCAAAACGTGATCCTTACTGTTTAGTTTTGTCCAAATATTTTTGTTTCTATTATATTTGGGTTATCTAGGAGTCAAGTAACTGTTTTCGCTAATATTAGCTTCTGTTTTATTTCGTGTCTTCATTTCGTCCACAATTCGTATGAATTTGCATTGCTACTCACAAAATCGTAATTGTAGTTTTGTTTTGCTTTGTTTTCAGTATATTTATTGATTCTTGAGTCTAAAAATTATAATTAGAGTGCGTTGCGAAGGCTACTGACTTTGATTTGTTGATTTCAGTTCCTAAAGAACCAAAAGAAAGCAAGTTGTGAGGTAAAAGGCGTAGTGAGCTTATTAGAGTGAAAAGCCTTGATTTTTTTTTTGTGATACACGAGAGGTGTGAGGATATATTTTGTGTTACTAACCAAATTTTGCAGATTCAAAGAATGTCTGAAAATAATGACTCAGCTACACAAAACACTGACGTAGGTTTCCAATTGCGAGCCATAGGCCAACAACTTGAGCTGTTGTCTAGAACGTACAAGGATCTGAAAGATGAGGTGAATTCAATAATGCAACACAATAGTGGGGCTGATTGCCGAGGAAATACGATCCGTATAGCTGTACGGAATGTCAAATCTGATTTTGAAGAGTTTGTTGATGAAAACGCAGATGCGGGTGAAGATGACTATAATTTTGCATCTGCTGGCCAAGGAATCAGGTTTGGACCAAACAGGGCTAGGAGGAATGTGAATATCCGTGGCATGGGCACTTATGAAGATATGGACGGGGACTTGGACACCATTAAACTAAAAATTCCTAACTTTCAAGGTAAAAACAATCCTGAAGCTTATTTAGAGTGGGAGAAAAAGTTAGATTGGATTTTTGATTGCCATACCTATTCTGAACAAAAGAAGGTGAAATTGGTGATAATTGAGTGTACGGAGTATGCTTTGATTTGGTGGGATCAAATTGTAATCAGTAGGAGGAGGAATGGGGAGCGACCCGTTCAGACTTAGGGGCAAATGAAAGTCTTAATGAGGACATGATTTGTGCCAAACCACTATTATAGAGACTTATATCTGAAGCTCCAAGGTCCGAATCAAGGTTATAAGACAGTAGATGAATATCACAAAGAGATGGAGATAGCAATGATTCGGGCCAATGTTGTTGAGGATAGAGAAGCCACCATGGCTAGATTTCTTAATGGGTTGAATCGGGACACTGCCAATGTGGTTGAGCTACAGCATTATGTGGAGCTAAAGGACATGGCTACGAAGGTGGAGAGACAACTTTGGAAGGGACATGCTCGGCC
>Ga0307517_10014426_pt1 | contig 10611 bp, 8 predicted proteins | sample 23_EM_MG_FD_194515 | JGI IMG/M metagenome (GOLD analysis project Ga0307517, IMG submission 194515) | Populus trichocarpa ectomycorrhiza microbial communities from riparian zone in the Pacific Northwest, United States - 23_EM | ecosystem: Host-associated > Plants > Roots > Unclassified | place...
GCTAACACTAAGATGCTTGACTATCCATGCCCGAGATAACCCTGCGTGTAGGAAGATAAATAAAATAATAATATTTAAGGGTTAATAATTTAATGGTAAATAATAAAATTAAATAAAAAAATAATTTAAAAAAACCCGAGTCAATCTATATTAATCCGACTAACTTGTGACCCGAGATATAAAATAAGGATGACCCCACACAAAAAAAAAAACAAATCACAAAACTCATAACCTAATAAGTCAAGTGATGAAAATAAAAAAAAAACTAAAAAGAATTTTAAAAAATACTGAACTCAAACTAGGTAAATTATTGAAACTGGTGAACCAAGTTATGAGAATAAAACAACAATGTAAGAGGCAAAAATAACTATAAAAAAAAGTCCTTAATTATACAAATTTTTAAAAAAATAAACTATAAAATTTTGCACAAAAAATAATAGGAAGAAACTAATCAAAGATTAATTTGAAAAAAAAATAAAAAAAAAAGTACCAAAAGATATTTTCAAAGTTTAGCGATAAAATTATTCCTCATCAATTTATAAATAACATTTAAATTTTTTTGAAAGATAATTTCACAGTTAATATCAAGGTAATTATTAAGAATAATAAAGGGTAAATTTATTATTACGACTGCTTGAATCCTAGTGATTCTCCCGAGTGTTGCAGGAAAAAGGGGCCGCGTCCTTTTAAATTTTTGTTTTTGTAATGATGCAGTTGCAGTTCATTCCCATTTTTTTGTTTTTTCAATCAATAAATAAGTCATGGGAGGCCCAGGAGAAAGAGGCTTCGTTAGCAAAACATGCCTGTTTCCGCTGACACAAGCCCAATGAAGAGTACCGGGCCGTCACCTCCCCAACATGTAATGTTTTCTTTTTAAATATACTCTTGATCTGTCATTGCTTGTTTGTAATGCTGTGTTTTTAAAAATTTCAATTTCTTTTTAAATATATTTTTTTATGTTTTTAAATTATTTTGATGGATGGATATCAAAAATAATTTTTAAAAAATAAAAAATATTATTTTAATATATTTCTAAATAAAATACAATTTAATTATAATCACGGTCACAATTCTAGATATACATTAATAAATCTGAGAAGGCGAGAACAGCTTGCTTATTCCTGTTTGTTTCCGCGTTTGAAAAGCACTTTTGATAAAATTTAAATTTTTTTTAATTTTTTATTAACTTCAAATTAATATATTTTTAGTGTTTTCAAATCATTTTGATGTGCTGATGTCAAAAATAATTTTTTTTTTAAAAAATCATTAATATATATTTTAACATGAAAAATTATTTAAAAAATAATTACAACCATACTGTTAAATAAATCTTAAGGTCAAAAAACACTTTATATTTTCATAAAGGCACGAGGTGAAAGTGGATGACTGGGTGTTGTTACAGCGCCATCGTGCCCCCAGATCCAAATGATAACAACTGTGCTCTCGTCACCTGATCAGGTCAATAAACAATAATGGTCGTGCCGTCCAGTTTTCAAACATGATTGCCGCGTGAGCCCCACCTCCTCTTAAACTAATAAGTCTAAAAAGAGAAAAAAAGACAGAAAAATATATAAATGGGCCAGCCCCGTCGCCGAATACGTTTCGGGAACAATCTCAACTCTCTCTCTCTCTTGCATTTTATTTGAATACTAAGAAAACAATTTCAATCATCCAATTGGAATTCGAAATTACTATCTAAATATATTATATTAGCAATTATTTTTTAAGATATTTTTTATCTAAGAATATATTAAAATAATATTTTTTTATTTTAAATTTTAAATTTTTTATACTAGTATATCAAATTAATTTAAAAATATAAAAAAATTATTTTAATAAAAAACACTTCAATACCCTGTAAAAACAAACAGTGCTTGAAAAGAAAAATAAGAAGACACCGAGAGGAGAGAACAGGGAGGAGCTGGAAGAAAAGAGAAGCCATGTGTCGCGGATCGATTCGATCTAAGGTGTCAGATTAGTAATTAGTAATTACTATTTGCGAGCACCTCCTCTACCCCTTTCTAGCAAAAATTAAGCCCAGCTCGGTTAATGACTCGGTCCATGATTATGTTTTTTTATTTTTTTTAGTTGTTTTGATCTGTTCAATCAGGTTGTTGGTGGACATGTTAGTCTTGAGAAAATCATACCAAGGCTTTTTTTTTATTATTATTGGTATGTTTTTTTTCTTAAAAAAATATTGATAAAATAATAAACAAGATAACGAAACAATACATTTTATATATTTTATGATTGAAAAGCATGGCATTCAAATTTATTGTTGTTAATAAATACAACATTAAAAAAAATATGAAATTAATTGCATATTATGAAAGAATATAGAATAAAGAAGTAAAGAAATAGATCCCGAGAGCACACTAAAGTTTTGATCATAACATCATCGATATTATTAATAAAATTTTTAAAAGAAGAGTTTAATAACACTAAAAAAAATTACTAATAGTGAGTTACATTTGTTAACAGAGACAAGTAGGACATTCTCTATTTTTAAATAGCACGTATGACATACTTGGATTACCGTTAGTAACTTTTAATTCTTGATTACATCAATAATATCATGATTAAAGTTTTTATGTGTCTTTAATATCATTTTCTTTTTCTACCTCTCTCTCTTTTCTTAAATATAGTCTATTTCACAATTTTTTTTTGAATGTTATATTTTCAAACAACAACAAACTTGAAAGATGCGTTTCTCAATCAATATGTACATTATGTTCTCATTGATTTTTAAGATCTGTATTATTTTGTTAATATTTAGAAAAAAACATGCTATTTTTTTAAAATCGTTAACTCCTATCTAATTTAACTTAAGGAGTATTTATTGTTGTGGTGGCAGTGTATTTTTGAAAAGATTTTATTTTTTTATTTCAAATTTTTTTTAATATTTTTAAATTGTTTTAATATGTTAATATAAAAATAAAATTAAAAAATTATTTTAATATATTTAAAATACAATAAGTTGGATACAATTAGATATACTTCAATTGGTCAACAAGGAGGACCGGCTTAAAAACACTGCTTCCTGGCAATAACAGCACTGTTATTATTATCAATAATAATATATTATTATTCTACTAGAGAGATTTTTTCCACTGAGATTGAGAATTGAGATGATATATTAAGATTAAGATCTCCCCCTCGTTCACCTTTACTCGAACTGAACCCGACAGCCAGTCTGCATCTTCATGCGATCCGTAAGCTTCCCTGCTTTGCTCTGATTCATTTCCATCATTTCTTTCTTTCTTTCTTTTACTCTCCAGCTGTTAAAAATTATTATGTTTTTTTTATAGATTTGCGCTTATCTGATCTGATCTGATCTGTTTCCATACCTTACCTCTCTCCTTCAACAAGAATGGCATTGAAAAGCAGTTCAGCTGATGGCAGAACCAGGAGTTCTATACAGATATTTATCGTTGTTGGGTTATGCTGTTTTTTTTACATCTTGGGTGCTTGGCAAAGAAGTGGCTTTGGCAAGGCTGACAATCTTGCCATGGAGATTACTAAGAGTACAGGAGATTGTAATATAATCCCGAATCTTAATTTTGAGACCCATCACGGTGGCGATGCTGGGTCCAGTGATGATTCCGATTCAAAACCCAAAACTTTTCAGCCTTGCCATTCTCGTTTTACTGATTACACTCCTTGTCAAGATCAGAAGCGTGCTATGACTTTTCCTAGGGAAAACATGATTTATCGAGAGAGACACTGCCCTCCTCAGGAGGAGAAGCTTCACTGCTTGATACCAGCACCTCAAGGTTACGTCACCCCATTTCCTTGGCCTAAGAGTCGTGACTATGTGCCCTTTGCTAATGCACCCTATAAGAGTTTGACTGTCGAGAAGGCTATTCAGAATTGGGTCCAATACGAGGGCAATGTATTTAGGTTTCCTGGTGGAGGCACCCAGTTTCCACAAGGAGCAGATAAATATATCGATCAGCTAGCTTCGGTGTTACCATTTACCAATGGGACAGTCAGAACTGCATTGGACACTGGTTGTGGGGTATGTTAAGTTCTCCATACTTCTGTAGGAAATTGTAAATCTGCTTACAATACTTTTGCATCTGTTTCTTATTGTTCATTTTTTTGTGTCTAGGTTGCCAGTTTGGGTGCGTACCTCTGGAGCAGGAATGTCATTACCATGTCATTTGCTCCAAGAGATTCACATGAAGCGCAGGTTCAATTTGCCCTTGAAAGAGGTGTACCTGCTGTTATTGGTGTTTTTGGTTCTGTAAAGCTTCCATATCCATCCAAAGCCTTTGACATGGCTCACTGCTCTCGTTGCTTGATTCCATGGGGAGCTAATGGTAAGAGCCACTTCATATCAAGGCATTGCCTTTCTTTTCTTTTGTCCCTTTATCCTATCAGGTGTTTATTTATTGCCTTTACTTATGACAGCAGTATTTAAGGTGATGAGTTTTTCTTCTTACAGATGGGATGTACTTGATGGAAGTCGACCGAGTTCTCAGACCTGGTGGTTACTGGGTGCTTTCTGGACCTCCCATCAATTGGAAGAATAATTACAAATCATGGCAGCGTCCCAAGGAGGAACTTCAGGAGGAACAGAGAAAGATCGAAGAGACTGCCAAACTTCTTTGCTGGGATAAGAAGTATGAAAAGGGTGAAATGGCCATTTGGCAAAAGAGAGTAAATGCTGATTCCTGTCGTGCTAGACAAGACGATTCCAGAGCTACCTTTTGCAAATCTGCAGACGTAGATGATGTGTGGTATGGCTCTGTAACTGAAATTTCTCTTCAAATTATTGGCTGAACAGTACACCATACTGTCACTTTATGTGATGATTTTCCTTGTGCCCCATATCGTTGAACCTGACCTATCAGCATTTTTCTCTTTTGTGCTTTAGATTTATTCCCAATTTTTGTGATTATTAGGTACAAGAAAATGGAGGCATGCATCACTCCATATTCTGATAGTGGTAGCTCAGATGAAGTGGCTGGTGGGGCATTGAAGGTGTTTCCAGAGAGGCTCTATGCTATCCCTCCTAGAGTTGCTAGTGGTTCCATTCCTGGAGTTTCTGTTGAAACATACCAGGATTACAATAATGAATGGAAAAAGCATGTAAATGCTTACAAGAAAATAAATAAGCTTATTGACTCTGGACGATATCGCAACATTATGGATATGAATGCGGGCTTGGGAGGATTTGCTGCTGCTCTTGAGTCTCCGAAATTGTGGGTTATGAATGTGGTGCCAACCATAGCTGAGAAAAGTACTCTGGGTGTGATATATGAGAGAGGATTGATTGGAATCTATCATGACTGGTAAACCTTTGATTTCTGAATCCCTCTTCTGGACTTCAGCTTTTAAGTGTTTTTCATAGTATATTTTCTTCTTCTTTTTCAAGCAATACAACTAATGTTTACTATTTTTATGTTGCATTGTGGGAGAAATTTAATTCAGTATACCGAATCTTTAGATGGTGCCCAATATGTGGCCTGTGAAGTACCCTCTAACATTTGGTTCCAAGAAAATCTACTTTCCAATAACAAAATTTGGGTCTTCTTCCAGCTCTGAGTTATGAATCACTAAGATGTGTTCATATGTTGACCAGATTCATTTTCTGTTAATTTTCATTTCAGGTTTAATAATTTATGATGATGAAGTGCTTATTTATTTACAATGTCCATCTGTTACAGGTGTGAATCTTTCTCCACATACCCAAGGACTTATGACCTTATCCATGCCAGTGGAGTTTTCAGTTTGTACAGGGACAAGTAAGTAATGCTTTAATTCCTTATGTTTGCTTAAATTTACATCAATTCTTTATTCATTATTTATGCTTTACCAATGGTGTTTCCCTGCTCCTCACTGGCTCACCATGCCAATGCATGATGCCATTTTGTTTGTAGTTGGTGCTCAAGTACAATTAGCTTCTTTCTGTTTGTGTAGTAGGGTATATGTGCAGATGAGATGTTCAGGGGTATCCAGTTTTAAGTGTCTTTAAGCCATTTCATCATGTATTTGTCATTATCATGTATACGTAGAAAATATAAATTACGTTGCATTGTGCCTATTTTTTTTCTTTAAAAGAATTATGCCTTGTGTTATTTCTGTCTGTTAGTGAAATGTATAAAAGCAACTCAATTAACAAGGAAATGCGAGGTGGCCTGGTGGTTGATAGCATTGTTTACATGTTTGAAATCCACATCCAAGTCCTCGACACCTTTTCCATATATTCTTTCAAATACAAGAGACAACTGTGTTTTTCTTTTCCTATTTTTTTGGAACTTCATAGACAAATGCTCAACCAAAACAATCTGCAGATATCAAGTAGTCCATGAACTACTTAAATGATAATTTTAGTTTGAGAGCGAATCTGTCTCCTGTAAGGGGTGGATCTGGGCTCTTATAACATGTGATCAACAACGAGGCAATTTTGGCATGAGATTATACATTGCAAAAAGACTTGCTGGTGTGCTATATTGGACTAGATCAATTTGTCCTTAGTTATTGTGTAGCTAGTTCTGTTTTCCTAACATATAAAGTCAGATGTGATCAGCCACTGGATGAATTTCCTTGATAACCTTGTGATGTATTGGCATTATTATTTTTTCTACCCTTGCACAACCCCTATCTAACATTGCTTCACCATTTGTCCAATTATTAATTGACATCGAATAATAAGCTATAAAGCTTTGAAATATAACCTTGATTTGACATTTTTAATTGAACTCGATAACATCTTCTTATGAGCTGAACCTCGGTAGTTAAAGTGTGTTCTAGGGTGCCTCTGGATGAATTGAAAGGTGATTTAATTTATTTTTTCCATGTGTTGGTGTGACTTTCATAACATTTTTGAAAATTTCACACAATTCACCTAAGTTTTTTAGACTGCATAGTACATTCTTAATATTCAGCACCTAATTTACTAAAGAATGCAGAGTGAAAACTTGGGGAGTAGTTTATAGGTTGGGATTGGATTTCAAGAGTAATGTTGGTGATGCAGGACAGTAAAGTTACAAAATGGAAAAAGTAAATAAACCCTGGAGATCCACTATCGATTCCTTGAATCCACAAGGAAGATAGGAGACCTAGAGAAACACTAGGTAGAACAATGCTTTGCAAATTTTTCAATAATATGTTTTAGTCATCATTGGCAATGCTCCCCAAATTAATGTCTATGTGCACTTAAATAGGCACAAAACCTAGTAGAATTTAATACAAAATAGGTAACCAGTAATTTCCTAAACAACAATAAAATAAGGATAAATTATTAGATCTTCCTAGTGTATTGCTCCCTTAGATAATCCTAGTGTATTGCTCACTTGCATGAAAATAGGACTCAACGGATAAAAGTTACTTTAGGGATAACAAGCTAATCTTCCCCAAGAGCTCACATCGACATGAAGATTTGGTTCACTATGATAACTATAATGGTTCCTACTTTTATGGAGGTGCCTAATGATTTTTCTTAAATAAAAATAACTAAACAGAAATACTAGCCAACTAAACTCGGTAACAGTTCTTTATCAGTTAAGCTTTTAGGAGATAAACAAATTAGCAAGGATGGAATTAGGAAAAAACGAAAATAAACGTTGCATCACACCAGGGCTCCTACTCTTGGGAACATCACACCTAAGAGAAGATGCATCACAGATGTAACCAAGTCTAGCCAAATTGTCATTTCACACCATCTGAACATCTACCAGATGTCAGAAAGTTCAACTGACATCCAGTTCAAAAGCAGGTTGCACCAAAGCTTGGTTCCCCAACTGAATGTCATGATAGGCAGTGAAGAAAATTCTAGAATTAATGCAAATACAAGGACATGCTAGAATCTCCCTCATTATTAAAAACTGGTTTCTTGCATTGCCAGAACCCCCAATCGGCATTCTACCTGAACCCTCACTTGGCATTTTGCCCCATATTTGTCTGGGTGAATGCTGACATCGTGTGTCCAGCATTTGAAATAAGCTGCATAGAGAACTCAATCATGGTGACTTTGAATCAGCACACTAAATTTAAAGACTTAGCAGCACTCTTAGATTGAGTTTCTGTTTGTGTTTGTCGCACATGTATTTTGTTGGTAAGTGTCTGTGTTAAGACCAACAACTCAACTCAAAGTTTTAGTCTCAAGCTAGTAGATGCTGGTTTCCTTTCTCTCTTTTTGTCACTCTATTTTGTCACCCATGCCGGCTTTTTTCTTCCTTGCTTCTTTTCGATTCTTACTAGATAAAATGTGCTTTCCGTTTTCATCTCTTTCACACCAGTGCATCCATATTTCTATATTGTACATGGCTGAATTATCTGAGACAATTTCTGTATTTTTAAATTGAAACATTTCCACTGCCTGTGGTAGAATCAATTGCAGTTCACGTTTCTCTCTGATTCTGTACAGCTATACCATATTATGTTTCTCATGCCACTGTTACATTTGTAAGCTGTGATTAAATGATTGCAGGTGTGACATGGAGGACATTCTTCTGGAGATGGATCGGATTTTGCGACCAGAAGGTGCAGTTATATTCCGTGATGAAGTTGATGTTCTTGTTAAGGTGAGGAAGATGGTAGGAGGAATGAAATGGGATACTAAAATGGTGGACCATGAAGATGGTCCCCTAGTTCCTGAGAAGATATTGGTTGCTGTCAAGCAGTATTGGGTTGGAAACTCAACGTCCGCGCAGTGAATGATGAATGGCAATTGGTGAAACCTTCTATCATCTTTAGCTGGCAATGCTTCGTTGTACAAGACATGACATGTATGGATATGTTTAAGCATGGGTTTTTGATTCCTTGGGGAGTACTGCGGAGCATCGGAGGGGGGGTTCTACACGATTTAACCGTATAATGTTTTACTAGCTATTAATAGCCCATGCTGTATTTTAGTGGTAATTTATAGATGCCCACGAACCTGTAAGGTTTTTGACATCAATATTTTTGTTCTTCTTTTTTCAGTCTGGTATTACGGCCAAAATCCAAATGGTTATGAACATTGGCTCTCCCAAATTCCTAATTATGACTGCAGAAATTCTAATATCTTATTAGCAGCCGATCCCGTTTAGAACATGTTAAGTTACCCAGTTTGAAATAACATTCATAGATTTGGGATTAATCGCATGTTTATGATTATCCTTAAATAAACATCACGGACGTAGACCACCTTGATAAAAAAGAGGGATGAGCTACATTGAGAAGATACTTAAGAGAGTACAGGGAGCAACCGAGACAAAATTAGGGTTTTTTTTCCCCTGTAATCACAGTCTGCGTTTCGGTCATGCTTGAACACCGGAATAGAAGAATTTACTGTGATAGATATCTTGTTGTAAAAACTAGCATATAGCCAGAAGAGCCCATTATTTTACAACAGACAGAGAGAGAGAGAGGATGGAGATTTAATCTCAGTTTCTTTTGGCGGTGAAAAAAATTCTAAAAATTAATTTTTTTTGTTTTAAATTGTTTTTATTTATTAATATTAAAAATAAAAAAATATTATTTTAAAAAATTACTATTAAAAAATACTTTAAAAAACATAAACTATTGTAATTACAATCGAACTCTTACTTTGAAGAGTGGCAAATTGGTCAATTGATGAATTTTGGCTAGCATGACAACGTTGACGTACGATTTTCTTTTAAAGCCCATGTAGGGGTTAACTTGGCCAAATTTATAGTATAGAACGATATTCATTATTTTTTAGCTTTTTTCTCCCAGAAAAACTAAAGATAGATATTTACTTAAAGAAAAGATATATCGTTTTCCAATGATTTTTATAGACAATAAAAAGTTATAATTTATTTAGTAAAGAAAAACCCATAATTTATAGTTTTAAGAAAATACAACAAAGAAACCATGCATGGATGATGGATGGGTTTCAAGTAGTATAAAAATATTAATATCTTATGTTCATTTTGCAATAAAAATGGCAAAATCATAAATTTAAGAAAATTATGTATATGCGGGGATCAAAGGTGAATGGATAGGAGGTTATCATACCCGCCCGCCTCTTGCCTGCCTCCGCGCTGGTATTTAGCACTCGTGCCACGTCCATTTCAGCGTGTAGAGATCCTTCTTCATATGCAACCTCTAGCTGGCGGGCCTTCATTGTCAATCCTGGCCGATATGGATGAACGTGTGAAAAGTAGGATTTTAAACATCGAGGGTTGACTTGTTGAACACCTTCTAAATTGGGGACTGGGTTGTAGTTATCCAAATATTTCTTCTTCTTTTCGTGCGGAGTATATAAAATAAAATGACTCATGTGAATGTCAATTTAATCCCTCATTAATGTTGATTCGACTTGAATGGGTGAGTATTTTTTAGATATAATAAATGAAAAATAAAATATAAATATTATCCGATCATATTTGAAATTCATCCAAATTAAATATTAATCCAATTTGAATGAGTGAATATTTTTTGAATCCGGTAGACAAAAAATAAAGTATGAATATTATCAAATACTCGAAGCCCACTCAATCCTAACTTGAAATATGCATTTATATTATATGAATATATTTGTAGAATATTTATATTTTTTCAATACAATATGATATATACATAGTTTAATACTGATATAAAACATATATATATATATATATATATATATATATATATATATATATATATATATTTAAT
>Ga0307517_10014427_pt1 | contig 10611 bp, 19 predicted proteins | sample 23_EM_MG_FD_194515 | JGI IMG/M metagenome (GOLD analysis project Ga0307517, IMG submission 194515) | Populus trichocarpa ectomycorrhiza microbial communities from riparian zone in the Pacific Northwest, United States - 23_EM | ecosystem: Host-associated > Plants > Roots > Unclassified | place...
AAAGGTATCAAAGCAGCTCAACTACGTCAGAATCTTCACGAATCACCTTCAACCTTCCTCTTCGATTTCTTTTTCTCCTTCGCCTTCTCAACACCCTCGTGTTCTTCGTGGTCCATCTCCAGCTCCATAGCAGACCGTTTCTTGTGCCGTCTCTTTTCCTCAACAGTTGGCGCGGCCGTTTCCACAGGGGCGACGAAAACTTCTGCCCGTTCCGCGCGCCGCTTTTCTGTTGTTTCTGTTTGCTGCAGTAAACATGAGTCAGTCATTGATCGTTGTGGACTTTGGGGAGAGGTTGACCTTTTGCTTTCTCTTCTCCATCTCTCGAGCCTCCTTCTCCGTTTGCTTGAGGAAGTATTCTCCAGATTCTAGTTGTAAATCGACCTGGTGTATTACGGAAATGAAAGAATTGAAAAACATTTGTCATTGAAAGAACGATGAATTTCAGAAACAGAGATCTGACCTTGCGTGGTAGTTGTGCTGGTGGGAAAGGCGTATAGACCTTTTTCTTCGTCGCTTCCTTTCTCTGCAACTCCTCCACGGTGGTGTCCAGGCCAGCTGCCTTGCGAGCCTCTATCTTCTGCGCGATTTTTTCGTTCTTCTTCGCTGTCTTCTCAGAAGTTTTGAGATGGCGTTTACGGAATTGAGGAAGGAAGCGGTCCCAAGATTCTGTGGCGAGTTTTGGGTCTTTAGCGAGTTCTCTTCGAATCATGAGTTCCTGGAAATTGTAAAAGTTTAGGTTCCGAAATCGTGTTGGAAGTTGATGCCCACTTTTATTCGGTATATTGGATGGATGTTCTTCATGCAGTCAAGGACTATCCTCCGGACTTCCTTGAGTGACTTGAATGGACCCATGACGCTGACGGTGTTTCCTTGCACGAGAACGTAACAATTTGTCAAAAGTTCAATGGCCTAAAAATGGTCAACACGCGGAGACTTTCGTAATTGCTTCATGACACACCTTCAATGTACTGCCATCTGGTCCAATAATCCGCTGTCTCCGCTTCACAAACCGCTCTTTGTTCCTGACCAAACTCCCAATTTTGATGATATCACAAGCCGTGTCGTCCTGTAACACCTTGATTGCTTGATTTACGGCCACGCCACGGGCCATTAGCTTGATCATATCGCGAGCTTTTAAAATGATGTAAGGGTCGTAAGTTTTTCGAGTTGTCCGTACGGACATTGAACCATGTACGAGATCGAGTGTACAGGAAATGCCCTGTTGAAAGTCTGAGGACAAAATTGTGAAGATAAGGTGGATTAAAACGCACATGTGTGTCCAAAGCCTTCGTCACAGCACTCCACACCTCTCGCAGATATTTTTCACGATATTTTGGGAAAAGAGTGGCGAAAGATGATTCTTCGGTGAAGGCTCCGCCCTTATTGTCCGTTGGTAGGAATGGGTCAACTCTCCACTGCCGAGATAGGGTAAATAGATCGTAATTTGTGCAATATAAGTGGTCGTACACTAAAAAGACGATATTTCGGTTAAAAAATAGGCAAACTTCACGGCCTGGACGACTCACTGGTCAACGTCATCTGTGTCCCAGGCTACAAAAATGTAAACATGATGAGTGCCACAAAAACTCCATAAATAAAGTGCATACGTTTATCCTTCCTATGCGCCTTGTTTTTGCTGATGACTGGCTCTCCAGATTCCGACATGACAAAAAGATGATGTTGAAGAAATCAGTGCCAGACGGAACAATTGCTGCGATTACATAACCTATGATCGCCGGCTTTACCACCTTGTTCTTCGACCTCCATCCACCTTCATTTTCTATCGACCATGGACAATTTCCCCGACGGTATTGCTCCCCAAGAAACTATGGCACTCTCATACGACGACACCGTCGCTTACGAAGAGCAGCTCCCAACTGAGGCTGAACGCGAACGCTCTGCGTCACTCGCCACTCGTATTGGCTCTAGCAAGGTCTACTTGCTGTCAGAATCGTCTGTAGCAACACGAGCCAGCAAGGTGCGCTAGTGCCCTCTCATTATGAACGTGGTTATTTACAATTATTTTTATTTTTGGATGGTAAGCGCAAACACAATGATGGTGAAGAAGAAGCAGATGACAGAATGGACGAGGATGAAGAGCTGAATGAGAGTAAGTCTTTCCAAATATTTACCATCGACAAATCAACTCAGAGATTCGTCGCCCAGAGCTCTCATACCGTCCCAACGCTATCCTCTTCCATGGCTCGCCATTCGCTCATCTACCAACCGCTCGAATATTTGCATATGCAACACATTTCGATGCACATCCCATGGGCCTCGAATGGGTCGACGACAACACATGCGTACTCGTTTTTGAATCCAAGAAAGACGCGCGCGAGGCATTCAGTCGACTACAGAAAACGGCGTCAGAGGCGCCCGACATGGACGAATTCATCACAGCACGTGCATTCCCCATCGCTCTATGGCCCCCGGAAGAGCGTATCAACACGATGTTCGGGAAGGGTGAGGTCTTGAAGGGTTCCATTCGCATGCGTTGGGCAAAGCCGGAAGACGTGAAAAAGAAGGGTGCGAAGAACCAGAGTCAGTTCTACAAAAAACATGGTACATCAGCCGGGAAAGAGTTGTTCGATGGACGTGATTTACCCCCTGCGAAACGGAGAAGACGAGACAATCATGAAGATGAGGAAATTATAAAAGCTCGACTGGACGATGAGCTCGATCAATTCCTCGCAGAGGACGACGATGAAGAGGAGAAAAAGGACCCTGCTGAAGAAGTGGATGATTTCCCAGCTTCTCCTCCTTCAAAAATGCGTTCGGATTACATTGCAGGAGACGGAAGAACGCTCCTTGAACGAACATCTCTCATCCGCCTCCACCCAAGCGACGAACCACCAGACCTCGCCTCGCGCCTAACGGCGCCTCTCCCACGACGTTCTCGAGAGAGGCGTGGACACAACGGGCGTTCACCCTGGGATAGTGTACAACCAGGCGTGACCGAGAAATTGGAATGGGGTCCAGATCCAGATCGTCGACGACGTTCAGTACGGAATGGGAGAGACAGGGACTACGATGATCGTACGAATGGATCAACGAACGGACATGATGGAAGGAGGAATAGGAGAGGCGAACGGCCTCCTCGCACGGGTGAACGCCCAAGAAAAACGCAGCAAGAGCTGGACGACGAACTCGACGCGTTCCTTCGGCCCGGTACCGTTGCCTAGTAGGGACTCGTGATTTGCTACACGTATGATACCCCGGCTCTCCGTCTTATCGCATATTTGTTTTACTGTATTCTAATTGCATTATCACCACTCTCAGATCTGGACATTTATCTTTTTTGTGGGCACCAATCGCAACAGGGTACTCCACCCACCCACCCATCTTCTTCATTCACTTCCATCGTTGAGAAGATTCGTCGCGAAAGGAACCCACTGACATCTCCTTTACTTCTTTTAAGAATAGCAGGCGCAAATGAGTCACGACGCGACCGCGCCCGCCCATTAAACCCCTCTCCAGTAATCTATAAATTCGTATTCGATCCCACCTCTCTCTCCCCATAATCAACGACATCTTCTGCCATAAAGAACGAAATTGACTCCTCAATTGAGCTTTCTACCTCTCAGCAATATACTATCGCAAAAACCCCTCTTCCATTTCCTGCTTTGATATACTCCTGTCCTCCGCTGTCAAGGCCGCGCTCGCTGCTGGCGTCCTGGCCATCAAACCTACCCTCGCCATCCTCGACAACTTTGGATACTCTAGGGAGGCCATCGCTGAGGACGTCACTAAATACGTTCACACATTTGTTTCCGGTCCGGCACCCAAAATTGCGGCCTCGTCCCTCATTGTTACAAGAAACGATACAACCAACATCCCTGACCTTGAGAGAGCTCAGAATAATGTCGTCATCACAGGCGAGGTTGCACCCCCCACCTCTGGCCATTCCTATTTTACTCGTGTCATGGATGCTGTTGGAGAAAATGGCGTGAACAGCCAACCAAACAAAGAGTGGAGTCGTCCCGGAAACAGTGGGCGCCTTGTCCGAAATGGATCCGGTTCTGGCCCGCGTATGTGTTCGATTATTTGTCACTTTTCATTATCTAAATTTTTGGTTTTCGTTCACTTAGATGGGATCGATAATGGAAATTCTGAGCGCAGCGGTGGAAGTGGCGGCAGGGCTGGTGGTAGTAGTGATGGTAACGACGGTGGTAGTTCAGCTGGTGGTTCGGATCGTCGCGCTCGTGGAGGGCGCCGATCGAGTGCAAAGGGTACTTCGGCCCCCTTTGTCGCAGTTCTCTGCTCTGACAACACTTCCAGGATCCTCTAAGTGGACTTCAGCAAGACAAACAGGCGAAACTGGAGGAGCGCCGCCCCCACCCCACCCCCACCCCCTCCTCAGATCGCCTTGGCAGTCGACGATGACCGCCCCAGAGGTTTTCGCAGCCACCAAGGTTCTTTTGAGCTTTTTGCCTGGACAACTACTGTCGTTGGGCTCGCCGTTTTCGTTTCCATCGCGAAATGGGCACTTGATAGGCGTAAGGTGCAACGCATTAACAGATCGGTCGATATCTGCCCTGTAATCTCCGTGTCTTGCCCCACCGTCGTTCAAAATCCCCCAGATATGTGCCTGCGGCCCGATATCGCCTCAGTTTATGATCCCAGCTCCTACCCTATGCCCTCTTGCCTTCCACGCCAGGGATCTCTTTATGACTGGGGTTGTGAGAAGGCATTAGATGGCGTTCAGTTCAACACCTTGACGGAAGAGGCCTTCGAAATCCCCAATGGAGCAGCTCGTCCTAAATTGCACCAGAATGGAGTGGACATTGGTTGCAGCAACCATCCCCCTCCTATCATTACCCCCGCGCTCTCCAGGTCTGATGCAATCATCCTATTTCTATTTTCTCTCCTTGTCTATCTTGCGGGCTACGTTTATCGCCTTCCAGGTCGGCGTCATGGCACGCTCATCAACCAGCATCCAGGTGGTACCTCTCATGTAAGTTCAAATTATTGTATCTGTCCTCAGTCGACGCTTTTCCTAACACATGATTGTTTAGCCTAGTTTGGATGCTCAAGGCGACGCTAACGTGGAGCCGGACAATATCATCAGCGACATCGCATATCAGCAGACCGCCTCTAACACAGACTCCTCGGGATCGGGACCTTCTCTTAACTCCTCCACGGCCCCCTTCCTCCCCACTCAAAAGGTGGCTACACCCATCAACATACCTAGGTTCCACTTCATCCGGGTCGTTAACACCCTTGAACGACACCGCACTCGCCGTGTTCACAAAAATGACCGTCGCGCTCACGGTCAGGTTGATCTCAGTGGCGGATCTTCCAGCGGATCTTCGTCTTCAAAATGGTCCTTCGAGCATTAAGACTGGATTCTTGTTGCATTTGTTTTTTTAGGACTTGATAACTGTAACAATTATGTTAACGCGATCTTGATTCCTCCACTACCATCGTTACCGCCGCTGCCAGCCATAGTCTGGTTCGTCTTGTGAAGCAGCGTCATCCCTTCAGATGATATACTCCGTAGCATTAATTTAAGATTCATCTTGAGGCGCGTTTGGTTGCCGTCGGCTGCAGCATTTGCAACCTCTCACTTCGAGATACTCGATCGGGTGCATGCCAGATGTTTGCCGCACAATCGCATGGCAACGCGAATGGAAAACATTCCGGCACAACATCGTCGCAAACTCATCCGTAAATGGCGAACCTATTATAGTAGGCCCATTCAAAGACCTTGTACCCAATGTTCGCAATGCCTTGGACACTGCCAAGTTCGCCGAAAGCGTCTCACTCCGTATGTACACAGTTCGAATTCATCCCTCAAGTTATACTAAATCTGCAAAAAAACATAGCAATCGCAATAGGGCTAATCGTCATGATGTGGCCTGTCCTCACCAAATTTCAATATGAAACCCTTCCTGCCAACTTCCCGCTATCCATAATCTTGAATTGGATTGTCGGCCCCTTTATGCTCGGTCTTGCGTTATGCTCGGTCTTGCGTGGGCGACGTTACCTGACCTACCCGCCGACAGAACCGGTGTCATAATGGTTGGAATCGCATGTTGCATAGTTATGGTCGTTATATGGAACGACCTTGCCGGTGGCGATTCTGACCACTGTGCTATTCTGGTGGTAGTCAGTGCAGCAATGCAGATCGTCCTCTACCCGCCGTATTCTTTGTAAGGTTGGTTCATCAACGTGATTTACGGAAATCACCAACAGTCCCTCCATGTCTCCTATGGGACTGTGGCTATTTCGGTTCTCATCGTGAGCTTTCAGCATCCATTGGTGACAGTATATTAATGGGGAAATGTACAGTATCTTGCAATACTGCTCCTTGCGGGGGTAGTCACTCGATGTGGACTCATTCTACTTGCGGGAAAAGACTTTTTCACCAAGAGGTTTTTGCCTATATTCTCCTCACTCTCCCTCATCGCGTTGCTGTACACCATCATTATTCTCTTTGCTCATCAAGGTCACTGAACTATCCACAACATCGGCCCCGTATTCCGCGTCTTCGTCCCACTGATCCTTTATTTCATTATCATGTGGACATCGACATTCGCGTTGATATACCATTTAATCCGGAGGGAAGTTCCCCGGGCTTACCATGGTCGAGTGTATGGGTATGAGACGGCTGTTGTTCCGGCCTTCACAGCCGCAAGCAACAGCTCTGTAAGTCGTCACGTCTTTTTGAAATGTACTTTTTCATGATTTGCACCCATCCATCTAGGAGCTCGCGATCGCCGTTGCAATTGTGGTGTGTGGTGTTGACTCTGAGCAGGCGTTGGCAACCACCATTGGACCCCTTATCGAGGTGCCAGTCTCCGAAAGCTGTGTAGGAGGATTATTATCTCGAACACCCAGGCTTTCAATGGAACAAATTGTAGGGTCACATATCATCGTTACTAGTATGTCCATCAAACATTAGTAGGCTTGTGCAACGGCATTCACACCCGCGAAGATTATGACATCATCAAAAACCTGATCATTCGGGCGATTTTGATTTTTAAATTCAAAATCATTCTTGGGTTTAGCTGCATCTTGGCTGCATCCCACGCAAATCTCTTGCTGCCAACTCACTCCCCAACCGAAATTCTCCTGGATGGCCTTATGTCCTACACTTCCAAACGCCAAGGGCATCGCCGAGGCTTTCAGGAACAACGAGGAGCAGGTGCCATACCCCATTCGTGAGGGTTCAAGTCATGGCAATCCTGCAAACATAAAAGAGGTGGTTCTAATTTATCCCTCATATACTCACGAATATGAAACATCTTTACTCCGTGTCTCTAGGGAGAAACAGTTGTTTATCTTGGATCTGGAAGCGGGATTGATGTTTTCCTTGCCGCCAGGAAGGTAGGACCGACTGGTTCAGTTATCGGATTGGATATGTCTGAGGTACGCTAAGTACCTTCTACCTTTATTTCATACATTTCGTTCTTAAATTCTTGACTTGACCTCAGGACATGATCACTGCCGCTCGCAAGAATGCGGCGGTGAAGGGGCTCAAACCTCCACAGGTTGCTTTCGTGAAAACTCTTCTGACCGAGAACTTTCCCATTGAATCAAATTCAGTTAATTATATTTTCTCCAATCTTGTCCCCAAATCGCTACCCCCGGAAGGAAGGATTTCGCTCCTTAAAGAGGTAAACAGGATCCTGAGGCCTGAAGGGCGAGTCATTTTGGACGATGTAAATCTTTTCCCGCAATTCATTCCCAAAATACTCTGATTCACAAGACGCTAGATCGTCGCGAAAGAGCCGATTCCAGAGAACATAAAGAATGATATTGTGGCCCTCTTCGCTCCTTTTTCTGGGGCTATCATCGTGGAAGAGTATCAATCAGTTCTCAAGGAAGCCGGGTTTTCGAGTAACTCTTAAATTTGTGTTTCAATTTCATGCGATGCTGATTTTTCTATCACAAGATGTCGTCTTCATCGAGACAAAACACGACCTTAGCGTAGATTATGTGAACCGACAGCTGGGCGGTGTTGCGTCGAAGCTGACTTACGATATCAATGAATGGGTTGGTGAGCGCTTATTTTTCCTACAACGTCATCAGGACACTTCTCATTCCCATTTTTAGGAACCTACCAGATCCATGCAGTCAAGCTTGGACCGCCGGTTGAGAAGCCTCCCACTGTCCTTTCCCGCTGGTGGGATGCCTATCCTACCACTAACTCATCGCCCTCGTTCATGACGGCCGAAGAAATCATTGCACTGAAGAAAGATCCGGCTGCCAGTACCGAATTCGCGGTAATTGATGTCCGCAGGGGTGACCACGGGGTGTGTATTTTATTGCTCGCTACCCGTGCGCTTATTTTTCTGAAGCTGGAACCTTTTCGCCTGAAGGGTGGTCACATTCGCGGAAGCGACAACTGGGCAGCACAAACGTTTTATGATGATCTTCCCGCTTTCTATGAAAAATACAAGGACACAACGAGGGTCATTTTCTATTGCTCGAAGAGTAATGGCCGGGGCCCGAGGTGCGCCGGATGGTATGTTTTTCACATGGTTTACCTAGAATATGTCATCGATGCGTTCAAAATACATAGGTATCAAGATTACCTTGACTCTCGGGAGGATCATAAATCGACGGCCTATCTCCTCAAAGGAGGTGTCAAAAATTGGCTCGCGCAATACGGTGACAACGATGGTCTCGTTGACAGAGACTGATTTTTCAAGCAGTGACGAACACTTATGGCATATTATCACACGATTATAAAATTGGCGCTGTATTCCCATCTCACATGCCGCTCTATAAGTGTCAAAAATCTAACAACCAAAAAACAAGCGCATGAACCGATTCAGAAGACGTATTAATACAGTGACCAACAAGACGAAAAATGGAAATGGAGCGGCGCCGCCCCCGAGCTCAGTCATATAACCTCACTTAAGCGCCCAATGCTCATCCCCATCGCGGCCCTCCGCAAAAGTGGAATCATTCGTACCTTCCTTTCCATTTTTCGTTCTTCTGCTGCTTTCCGACTTTCCTGGTGGCTATACAACTTCCTGACCCTTCGTGGCCCTAACCTCTAGACTGGCTAATTCGCGAAGGTGGGCCACCTGTCGGGCGTGAGTGGCCTGAAATCAAAGTGACTCGATGTACTTATCTCCGACCCACTCACCTTCTTAATAATCCGGTGACTATCCTCGATCCAGTTGGCGGTATTCTCTTTGCCACCGGGTGGAATATTAGGATAATATACCATGGGTGGCGATATGAAAATGCGGGGCTAGTACTCAGGCTCAATACGTCCGACCGTGGTGATTCTAGATGGCCATAGCTTCCACAACGATCCGAACTTTTCCAGTGCCTCGATTGCTCGACCACCAATTGGAACCGCTAGCGCTTAAGCCTCCCCAAGACCATGCGTTCATCAAATAACTTCTAAACGTCCTCACTGAACCCATGCCTTGAGTGCAGTAACAGCGTTGCCATTCTTGCATCATGAATGGCCGAGTGAAGCTCACTAATGTACCTCGGAGCCTATGGTATATCCCTGTCTTGGCATTATCAGTTGATCTAAGCCGCTTGATCATGATGACGAGGCTAAGGACAGGTCCGTCCCTTTGAACTTATTGACAAACAGGTGGGGCGCCTCCTACCATCATTTTATGGACAAACCTACGCCCATCTGGATAAAATGACTGCCCCCGGGCATTGTCTACATATACACATTAATAACAATACGGCCGTCCAAGCCTTTCCACGTTCTACTTAGGTCTACATACGAGCGTGAGATCCATCTGCCAACTAAGACGTACACTCCGAAAATGGTGGAACCCAAGACAGAAATACGGTATACAATTACGCCGGAATAAAGCTGCTTAAACGAGTGTATAAATGCACCTGCAACTTGTGTCTCTACGAATTGGATGACTTGGACAGCCTTTTGAGCCTCCTCAACATTTCATGGAGGCCGCTTCCCCTTGGTGACATCTCAATCTCGACACCAGACTCTGGGACCATTCGCCGAACTGGCTTCAAATCATTAAGAACTGGCATTTGATTCCCGAATTCACGCCCTGATTGTCTAGAAATAAGGTGGTAAGTCGATGATCACTCTTCGCTATTGCTTTCCATCCTCACCCGTTTGTTGGAAACTGCGACATATCATCGCGCTCCATAGATACAGCTGGCCCGCAGGCTTTGTAGGAAGACGAGAATAGTTGGTTCCAGTTTTCTTGTGGAAATCGTCTCTGAAGCTGAAGGGCAAGACCACCCCCAAAACGGAGCCCAAATGATTGACGAGCTTTAGAAGATAGTATCGGTAAAATGATGAGGACAGCTTTTGGGATGTCGGCTTCATAATTTTCTATTTTACTAGAGAAAAAGCAAAGGTTATAAATATAAAGATCAATGATTCTGGTCGTAAAATGCTCACTGGAGATCGTTCGATAAGAAATGAAGGAGATACTTGGCGAAGCGGACATAGCGCTCTTGATCAATGACGAAGTCAACATAATGTCGAGGCTTAAAAGGCGGAAGTGAAATCGGAAAACGAGTCTGATCAGTCAGAAATAGGGAAACAATTTTGCGGTATTTGACATATATCTCCCATTTGTCGGAGTCATAGATTTGATGATAATCGCGTTCCGTTCTATGTTTTGGTCTTAGATCCAAAACCTGCGGTAT
>Ga0307517_10014428_pt1 | contig 10611 bp, 4 predicted proteins | sample 23_EM_MG_FD_194515 | JGI IMG/M metagenome (GOLD analysis project Ga0307517, IMG submission 194515) | Populus trichocarpa ectomycorrhiza microbial communities from riparian zone in the Pacific Northwest, United States - 23_EM | ecosystem: Host-associated > Plants > Roots > Unclassified | place...
AGACATGTCACCGTACGGATCTGCCATTTCAAATCCCTCGGTGAGTCCGTCGGAAATTTAAACGGCGAACCGGTCACATCACTTTACGGGCACTGTACGGGCAGTCGTTTTTGAATCCGTCGGTGATTCCGTCGGAAAAAAAAAACCCGCCAAAACCTCCACGTCAGCGACCCGCCTTTTTTAAAATTCGGAAACTTTTCCGTCTGTAATTCAGTCGGTACATACCGACGGAAATTTTCTGTCGGTATGTACCGACTGAATTACGGACGGAAAAGTTTGCATCGGTTTTTACCGACTGAATTACGGACGGAAAGTGGCTGTCGGTAATTTCGACCTCAAAATACCGACAGAAAATATTCCGTCGGTAAATCCGTTGGTATTTAGCGAATTTCTGGTAGTGGACATACATAAAAAATAATAAAAAGATATTTCTTAAATATTTTAAAAAGCTTCATTTATAGTTTTGCCCTAGACCTCATTCACCTTAAATTAGCTTTAGATAGAAATTATGGTATGATGACGATATCACACACTTGAAGGTAAACAAGACTTAAAGTTAGAGTAAAGGAATTAAATAAAATTTAAGAAAACTTTATAAATTTTTTTTTTAAAAAAAATTCTTTTTAAATTGAAAGAATAATAAGTTCAATTTAGTATAGTTCTCATAGATCTAGTGATGTTTGTGCATTATGCTCCCTGCTCCCTTCCTCATATTTAAACATAAAAATGAATATTAAAAAAAAAATTAAACATGCTAAAAATAGGGTTATATATAAAGAAAGTAAGTGTTCAAAAAGAAATTCTAAATTACAATGAGATGAGCTTTGTATTTTTCAATTGCAATGATAAAAGCTCTACATTTATAGTTCACAAAGAAACTGTAATTTGAAACCTATGCTATTACAATTACAAATAAAACTAACAGAGATTGATGATTTTACTATGACTTTTTTTTTAATTGTATTCTTTTGTGAGCTGTTTTGGATGTTTTATGAGTTGATAATCTCTTATCTTTGTGTGTTATAGATATTCATAGGTTTTTACTAGATTCTAAAACTTTATTGGAAGCTAATTTAATGAGATATAGCTTGAGTTTGTAGTAGAGAGGAACAATTAAAAGAAATCAAACCAAACTGGTAAAAAAAAAAAAAAACTAAGTGGCAAATCTTAAATTCATTTGAAAAAAATATTTTTTGGTTTGTTTATTTTCTCTAATTTCTTATTCAATCAGTTTTGATTTAGAATTTATTTTATTTATTTCTCAATTCCTAGATTGAGAAGGGAGGTAGAAAGATGTTGAAAAATGATTAAAGAGAAAGAAAGTTATTTGTTGGTCACATTCCAACAATTAAAAAAAATACAATCTTAATGTCAATGAGTTTAATTTGACGAAATGAATTACATTATAGTCTTTTTGAAGATTCATTTTGCTAGAAAAAAAATAAGATTTAGAAAATTCTTAGGATTCTAGTCATTTTTTTCTTTTTTGATCGTTTTAATGTCGATTCAATACTAGAAATGAATTTATAAAAATCTCTAGTGTTTCTTAAGAGTCTTTAAGTAAAAAAAAAAGGTCAAAATGAGTTTCTTAGGTCGTAAAAATCAAACCTCGATTAAGATGGCTGGAAAGTCAACCAGTAGACGACATGGTTTTTGTTGTATCTGCTATAACAAGAGTCATATTATCTTTTATATTTTTTTAAATAAAAAATTAGATAAACGACACAAGCGTAGCCTTATAGGTCCACTCACAATTGCTCTTCTTTGTTTTGGGCTAAGAACTAGCCCATTTAGGCTGTGGTTTAGGAGCCTAGGCTTTTTTATAAATTTTTTTCTTATATTTTATTTATAATTAGTTAAAATAAATTAAATATAATTATATTTAGGATTTTATTTCATTAAATTCCATTTACATTTTAATTTATTTCAAATAAGATTGTAATATCAGTAACGCTTCACAGCTTTTCATGATTTTTTATGTTTTCTTAAAGTTTAATCAAAATTAATTATAATTAAAGAAATAAAACTATATGTAAGATATTATTTCATTAGACATTATTCAGTTTCACATTTATTTTCAAATCAGATTATAGCAATGTTAGCAATTATTTTGTTAATTATTGTATGTGAATCTATTATGCAGGCTTAATATATATATGTGGGTATGAATATTCTAAGAAAATAAATTTCGAATCATTATAGTTATAATAAATATTTTTTAAAAAAATTGTTGTTACTTTTTATTAAATGAACCATGCTTGTTATTAAAAATAAATCTTTTGGTAGAAAAACAAAAAATTACATGAATCAAAAAAGGAGAATTTGATGACAAATATATATATGTTCTTCTTAGTTTTATTTATTGTCTTTCTTGCTAATGTATTTTTTGTTATCATTATATAATTAGATAAAATAGATTTTGAAAAGCTCCTTGCAACACAAGATTATATATTTTAATTTGTATCTATTTTTTAACTTTTCAACTTAGTTTTTACTTAATATTAACAACCTTTTTATATATTTATTGGCATGTATAAATCTTAATTTATATTATTAAATACATACATCAATTTTTTAATTGACAATTATTTTTTTCTAGAAAATAAACTGCATATTTTTTATTTTTTTATTTTGTGATAAATTGTTTTTATCCCACACGTATCAAATCCAGAGTCAACTGACTAGTGTATCCCTTGAAAAAACCCTTGTACGATTCCAAGTACGAAACCCAATTCCTTTTCCAAGACGCAAACTAGTTTAAGTAGGAAAAAGGGTCCTTGAAATGTAATGATTTCATTAACAATTTTGAATAAAGGGTTGCCAAAAGCTTAAACATATCAATCACAAAGAGAGAAAGAAAAGATATATAGCAGAAATTAGCTAGAAACGATCATTCACAAATGGACTTCGAAAAGTCGCCCTACTAGAACTTTGGGCATGTGACAATCCATGTAATTAACTTCAAACTCTACCTGGCTAGTCAAGAATCATGACGGCCGTGTTTATTTTACTTGGATCTCAATGCTAGGAGAACGGAGATGGGACTTCAACTTCATGAGACAAGAGACTCTTGGAGCTTTTAGTTCATGTCAACATCTTATGTACAGCTACAAGTCACTAATGAAATCACCTTGCATTTTTTCAACCTTTTCGGTGAAATCTCTTTTGTCCTTGCATGCACATAAAGGAAACATCGAAACATGGTCATAAACTTCTGTTACATATTTTATGTGCCAATAAGATGCCATTTTCTTCTTATAAATTAGAAGCACGTAGAGTCCCTCCTCAAGCATCTTTCTTGGCCAACACTCTTTATTCTTTGCTCTTATTGATCTTTCTCAGTTCATGCGAACCTTCCTACCCTCATTTAGCCATGGAAGTTGGGTCTGGAAGCGGTGACAAAGCTGGGTTTTTCACTCAAGGACGCTGGTGGCTCAAGGCCTTGCCTGCGAAGTTCAAAGCTAACATGGTTGCTATGGTTAGGAACATAAAGAAACTTGGACAAGATGATCCAAGAAGAGTTATTCATTCACTAAAAGTTGGACTAGCACTTACATTGGTATCAATGTTCTACTACTGTCAGCCACTTTACAGTAATTTTGGTGTCACTGCAATGTGGGCTATCATGACTGTTGTTGTTGTCTTTGAATTCTCTGTGGGTGAGTCTCTGACATTTTAAAAATAGAACAGAAATTCCCTTTCATGATTTTTGACAAATTAATTTTCAGGTGCTACTCTTGGAAAAGGATTGAATAGAGGAATGGCAACGCTAATGGCTGGTGGACTAGGTATTGGAGCACATCACCTAGCGAACCTCTCTGGACATATTGGAGAACCCATACTACTTGGGTTCTTTGTCTTTCTACAAGGTATCTTTAACCATGCATGCACACAAAATAAAAATTATTGCACCTCAAAGTTCATACTATATTGATCCTTACTGTTACCTGAAAAGGTACTCATGTATTCAAAATTATTTTGGTTTTTGTTTGCAGCTACAATATCAACATTTTTAAGGTTCTTTCCGAAAATTAAATCGAGATATGATTATGGGATGTTAATATTCATATTGACCTTCTCTTTGATATCGGTATCTGGTTATCGAGACGATGAAATATTAGAGTTCGCACATAAAAGATTATCAACCATCAGCATAGGTGGTTCTGCTTGTGTCATCATTTCTACTGTGGTTTGCCCTGTGTGGGCTGGTGAAGATCTTCACAATCTGATTGCTCTCAACATTGAAAAGCTTGGCAACTTCTTAGAAGGTATGTATGTCCCCAACAAAGTAGTGTCCTGAGTCGTAGTACCAATTAAGTATTGGATACATTCATTCCAATTGTTCCTTTTTAACTAGATTTCAACATGCAGATGCTCAAAAACTTACTAAGATGACGTAAAATTTACAGGATTTGGTGATGAATACTTCAAAAGAACAGGGGGTGAAGAGAGCAAAGACGACAAGAAATTTTTGGAAGGATACAAAAGTGTTCTCAATTCAAAAAATAGTGAAGAATCCTTGGTGTGTGTATATCTCTCATCCCCCCACCCCCAAGCTCCTCTTCCTTTACCTATTTACTTGGATTTTTTTCTGATAATATTTTTGATGCCTTCCAGGCTAATTTTGCTGCATGGGAGCCAGGTCATGGTCGGTTCCCATTTCGACATCCATGGAAACTATACCTGAAAGTTGGGACTCTGGCTCGAGAATGTGCCTACCGAATTGAAGCATTGAATGGATGCTTAAATGCTGACATTCAGGTATAAGAAAGGAAATTAGCTCCCTAGCAGCTATCTCATCTTTGATGTCTAAATACAATGTGATAAGCTACGTACTTTAAGCCTTCGGCATATCATATGTTGCGATCCATTGTCATCCAAATGAGTAAAGTTCAAGCTTTTATGTATGGGTTAAGTAATAAAAAAATGAATACCAATTAGGAACATGTATGCTAAGAAGCACTCAGGTGATTCGTCACATGCTTATCTCTAAATATTTTCTGCTTATTCTTGCAGGCATCATCAGAAGTTGGTAGCATAATTCAGGAAGCATGCACAAATTTAAGCATAGAATCTGGAAAAGCACTAAAGGAACTTGCATTGGCAATCAAAATAATGGTGCAGGTGCAGCCATCTTCTGCAGATTCCCACATTGAAAATGCAAAATCTGCTGCCAAAAACCTCAAATCTTTACTCAAATCAGGCATATGGGAAGACATTGACCTGCTGAAAGTTATACCAGGGGTTACAGTAGCTTCAATACTTATTGATGTGGTCACATGCACTGAAAAAATTGCTGAATCCATACATGAACTTGCCTCCAAAGCCCAATTTAAGAGTGTAGAGCCAACTCTATCAACAGAAAAGTTGCATTCAGGACAAATTCAGAGTGTAAAATCAGCTCAGATGGTCAATTGCTCCCATGTTGTCATCAATGTCGGTGAATCAACTCTGCCTTCCCCACCAAGTGAGACTTCTTCAGCACCAAACGCTAGCAAGCAAAGGATGGAAGTGTAAAAATATGTGACTATCATATTATGTATAGGGTATTATCAAAATGAATCTAACTATAATAAGAAATATGGCAGGAATATCCTGAACCATGTATTTCAATTTATATCATCTTTTTTTTTTTGGTAAAAATAAATGTCTTTTCTTCAGGATAAGAAAAATACCATTCTTTTCAGCCATATATGGGCAACTTATATTCTTTATTTACTTGTCATTTTGGTAAATACAGAATATATGGCACATCAACCATTAATAACAACCTTAAGCCCAAAGCAAAGTGATCAATTTGCTTGAAAGTCTTTTTATCTCTTTCATTCATAGCAGAACAATGAGCTAGCTAAGAGCCAGCCAAGGTTATATATATAAAGTGACTGAGGTCAAGATATATGCTCTTTTGTTCTTCATCCATCATGTTGTGCTAACATATCTTTGATTGGAGTGCATGACATGGACAAAAGGATTCCCAAACTCCAATATTATGTGCTTTAAAATCCAACTTTTACACGTTTAAATATATATGAAGGGATATGAGATTTAATGTGCTGATACAAAGAATTTGTCCTTACACTCGAGCCTCCTGAAAGATACTTTGACAAAAAGAAAGACTAACAAGAACTCAAAATCTTAACAAAATTTGTAGATATATTTCTGTAAGAACTTTATCATTATCAACAACAAGGTCCGTCCATCAGCATCATCTTGTTGCACTCGAGCATTCTGTAAATCCAAGGCTTGCATCGAGCAATGGTCCCTTCAGGTTCTAGGAGGAAATGTTTTGTAACTTTTTTATTTTTTTAACTTCAAATCTTTAACAAATCTTCTGTAAAAGTTTTTTGAGTTTGAGTTTGAATTTTACATAAAAATATCATTATCTCATTCTTGATTTTATTATTTTAATTACAGAAAACAAGAATAATAAGATTTAAACTATTAAATGTTTGGTTATTAAATCTTGAATATCATGTAAAATAACTATTTTAATTATAAAAAAGTGATATACAATTCATGTCTTAAGATGCGTGGATATATATATGATATGCAAATATTATGTCCAATTACCATGTCCGTCAAGACTGACTGATAAGATTTGGAAATTTTCACAGAACAAGATTTCAACTAGTATTAATGATACCTAAAACTCCATTAGATGTAAAGTAATGTGCCTCTTTTGTAGGGTATGAGAACGTCAATTATGAGTATCCCACTTGTTAGAAGTTTGATTTGAACCTTTCTTTTTATATTTGGAAATTTTCAGAAAACAAGATTTCAACTACTGTAAAGCGATTCAATTTATCTCTTAATCTGCCCACAGAAAACTATCATCTGGTTTTATAAGAGAAACATACCTTCTTACATAGATAACCTTAGAGAATAAATGAAGACGTACAGCATGGTAATTGCCAGAAACGTTAACTAGGAAAGGAGTTCATGTCCCATGTCTTATTTGCCTGCAAATGCACAAATTTCAAAGGATAAAAAGTTCCTTCAGAATTCACACTAACCACACAAAATGAACATGAACAAGTGGTAAGCAGCAAAAGGCAAAGGCGAAACAAATGGTGGGATTTGAGTTGTTTTCCACTACGACCTGCATTTGGTTGCTAAATAAATAAATAAATAATTTCTCCTCCTTTTTTTTTACGTACCATATAGATGGTTGAGAAATTAGAACCAACTTTTCTAAGATTTGTAGGAGCATGTATCACTTTAATAAATAACCCAACTTATCACAGTAGTTCACCAGCTTTTCTGGGCTTTGACTTCTTGTACCTGTCAAGATATATTTAATTATGAAAGGCTAGCTTTCTGTTGCTTTCAAAGAAAGAAACATGCATCAGCTAGCATTTCCAAATTTACTTAAATCAACAGCATATTAATATTCATGGCGTGGACTCTATGCAGAATTTAATTATATTCTGGATCGATCAGTTTATTAAATCATGTAGAGAGCACTATAAAGTAAGTAAGTAACCTGTTAACATTCCACTTAGGTCTCGACCATTAAAATATCAAATATTAAATTAATTGTCTGACCATTTTGATTTCATATAGTTAATTTGGTGCCAGTATTCTCGAATCTATGATCACTGGCTGTGTAGGTTACAATTAGAGACGATGGCTGATGTTAAGAATCATATATATCAGGGTAAGTAATACAGGAAGCTAGCTCGGGCAGGTTGGCTTTGAAGTGAAGGCCCAAGTAGCAAGGCTCTTCTTACATCCTTTTCAGGGACAACAGTGATGGGCCGCTACATATGTATATTTACTGTATTGGATAATAACATTTTTCTTACATAATTTGGATGTCTGAATTTTATGGTACTTCAAACATTTACTTCATGAAGTTAGATAGATATATTATGAAAGAAAAAAATGAGACTCTTATTATTTTTTATATTTTCTATGGAAAAAAAAATCAGATTTATATCTTTAAATGTAAATCAAGTAAATCTTGAATAAATATGACTATCTCAAATTTATAATCACTTGACTTGAATGCTGTAAAACATATTTTTAGAGCGGAGAAATATGAGAAGGTAAATTTGTTACATTTATGTTGTGTCTTTAAACTTTAAATAATAGTTATGTTACTCGTGCTTCATCATGGGTCAGATATTTTTATCTTTTATTTAAAAAAAACATGAGCTTATTTTTTTAATGTTGTATCTGAAGTGGATGACATATCATCCACCCTAATTTTTTTTTTGAAAAAAGAATTAGATGACGTGTCACCTAATTTTTCTAGTATCTAGCAACCACAGTGACTGGGAAATTAGATTGGATAGTTCTTTAACTCCAAAAACTATTTTCAACCTTTTTTATCCAAAACACCCTAGAAGTCATGATAAAATTATTAATAACCTCTAAAAACCCAAAAACCCGTCCCAAAAAAAAAATCCGAGCTCATATCTTTTTTTTTAGGCAATTGCGATGTAAAAAAAATCATCTCATATGATCTCCTCTCATCAAATAGAACCATTTGACATAAAACTTTATCATTTTGATGGTCTAAATCAGTGTCAATGACATTTTCTCTCTATCCTCTCTCAAAGCACAAATTAAAAAAATAATAAAAATGAACTTTTATGCAAAAATATAATTGATAAAATATTAAAGTACCAATCATTTATAGTTTCTAAAATATGAGAACCAAATTAAATATTTTGTATTAACTTTGAAACCATTATCCATTTATCAATCACCCATCTATGGTGTCTTTTCTATTTTGGTCCTTAATCTTTCAAGTTCATCCTTAGCCAACAAATTTTATTCAATTGCCCTTGAATTTGGCCCAAAAAAATGTAATCACTCGAAAAACAAATTTAAAGATAAAATTAAAAAAAAAATTAAAAGTTGCTCAATCCATCCATAATATATGTGAGAAGATGAACAATGCAATTTTCCATAGAAAAAAAACCCACAATTTTTAGTTTTCTACTTAATTAGTGAATAATTACCATATTACTTGAATTCTAACTCATAATGTGTGATACCTAATATTCAGCTTATATAACAAAAACATGCAATAAAGAGGAAGGAAGGATAAATAGTGCATGTAATCAGCTTATCATCAAGAGTTGATCATTGATTAAATTTTATACTTATACTTTAAAGGCTTATCTGAGATTATGGTTGCAGTGACGGTTCAAAATGTTTTTTGCATAGAAATGCATTAAAATAAAATTTTTTTATTTTTAAAAAATTATTTTTAATATCAGCACATCAAAATGATTTGAAAACATAAATTTTTTTTTATTTTAAATAAAAAACAAATTTCAAAATTTTTAAAAATACGATTTGCATCGCGTTCCCAAACACTTTCTAAGAGTCTATTTTGATAATATGGTGAGATATGATTGCATTTGCGTTTTGTTTTAATTATAGTTTTAAAAGTGTTTGGTTAATTAACATACTATAGTTTTACATGAATCTTACTTTTAAAAAAAATTAGTTATAAAAAAGTTATAATTTATAACTCTTTAAAAAATATTTTTTTCAAATTGGAACTATAAAATCTAACTCAATGCCAAACCCACATAAAATTTAAAGTGTATTTAGTTAAATTGTGGAAAACCAAACATCTTTCGAATATGATTGGAGTTTTACTTTTTCATATGTACAAGGAAAAAAAAACATAAACAAAGGTAAATAAATCCAAATAAAAATTATTGTTTTTAATACTTGAATTGAGATATCATGCAATTTTTTTTAAAAAAAACTAATACTACTTTAATCTTTTGTTGAAGGAAAAGAAAGAAGAGCTAGCAAATACTTCAATGAAATATTCCATATGGATTAAAATTGACTAATGTGGATGTGACTACCTTCCTCAATTAAGCACTTTCTTTGATATGATATCTTGGATTTGATCATAGAATAAGAAATAAAACGTAGCTGTAGTCGACATACCTACCTTCCTCTAGCGATCGATTATTTTTCCTTTGTTTTTCTTTTGGAAATTTAAACGATGGGTGATATTGTGTAATGTCTAATAGTTTTATATGAAAATATGTTTATTTAACAAAAATATAGAAATTCATATTTTTCTTTTTTGGAATACAGAAAGTACTACCGCTTATAGCCTCTAGGTATTTATAAATTCAGAGAAACTGGAATTGCCTGGAAAGAGAAGCAAATTGGAATCAACGAAGAATACTCGACGGACTGTTTATGGGCCTAAGTGTGACAAGGAAGATGGAAGTGGCTTCCTGTGGCTAAAAAATATGGTAGCATCCTAACAGGTTGTGAGTTTGGGCTTTAATGGAAACCATCTGAATTTGGACCAATGGAATCAGCTGCATTTAATCTCCGTTAGGGAGTTGTTAATGGGCATGCTGAACATAGTTATTCGACCAAACTAGCCTTTTACCTCGTTCAAGCTCAGGTTAATTTAGTTGGGTTCACTTACAAGTTAACGGTGGGTTTAAAAAAAAATAAAAAAAAAAACTCTTATAAAATTATGTTATTTTGGTGAAAAAAATTGATTCAATATAGGGTCTTGCTAAATGAATTATCAAATTAATTTATCAAGACGTGTCAAGTTTTATAACTGTGATGTTAAACTAAGTGTTTAAATTTATTTAAATTTTTTTTGTGTTT